>Ga0126342_10014162_pt1 | contig 14097 bp, 15 predicted proteins | sample Cyp1metagenome_FD_92528 | JGI IMG/M metagenome (GOLD analysis project Ga0126342, IMG submission 92528) | Coral microbial communities from Lord Howe Island, Old Settlement Bay, Australia - Cyphastrea 1 metagenome | ecosystem: Host-associated > Invertebrates > Cnidaria > Coral ...
CTTCTTACTCTTTCTCTTCTGATCTTCTCTCTGCTAATCTTCCTCTTCTCTCTGCCTCTGCCCTGCTCTGCTTTTCATCTCTCCATATTGTCGGAAGTTTGACTTCTAAACTTCCTTCGATCAGAGGTCTAGACTTGAAAAAAAGGCTTGTTATTTCATCTAACATCGCCCTTGCACTTTGCAGTCTTTTGCACAGCTATCATCGCACCAGGTCAGCTTTGCAGAATCTCTGCGACCACCGCCTTTCTTAGCCTCTAAGATTCTGGCGAAGAGATTGCACGGATATTCCAGTTGCAACATTTCTGCTGTCAGTGCTTCCCCGGAGTGACTATTGAGTCACTGAGACTTTGCAGTGAATAGATGTTTGGGTGCCCTCAGAACCTCCGTGAGATGGATGGACAGTTGCATCCTGCATGAGAGATGTTCCGGTGAGGTGTCCTCATTGAGAAATACCACGAACTGCGTGGGAGAAGCAGCATCCGCAGGAAACTACCCCTGACGTCCCTAGTGCTCCGTCATTGCAAGGCTGTAGCCAGAGAACTCAGACTCTTTTGCCACAAGGGTCACAGGCGTTGCATCTTCCATCAGGTCTGGATTTCCACCTGACAGGTCTTTGAGCATCTTTAAGCAACAGCCACAGCCCAAAATAGAGAAAAACAGGTAGGTGACTTACACTTGAGATTCCCTCGGAAGAACTGTTTCGGATCCAACTTTGAAAAAGGCCACCTGTCTTGCTGTGTGGTTTTCCCCCGGACAATTTCAGGACTTTGCCGTCGGAGGGCCCTCCTGACATTGCAGCGAATGTTTTTAACCACACAAAAATAAGACCCATGTAAAAGGGGTCGATACATTTTCCTCTGTGGGTTTGCTTAGGCAAAATCGTCCAGTGGTTAGATAGCGCTTAAACCCTAATTAACCAGAGTAATGTTTATATTATGCTTCGAGTGTAAGGAAACCTTTGCATCGCGCCTCAGTGCTTGATATGTACAGTTTATATACATAGTAGATCAAGTTTTCAAAAACTCGAATGATTGGAGCCTTGATAGCCTTGGACCCTTAAGTTACAATGATGCAGAAACATCTTCTTGCTGAAAAACAGCTGAGCCAAGGCTTAAGCCACCCTATGGATCTGGCGTGGAAACACCTTTTGTTGAGAAAGGCAAGGCCAATGTCCATGAACAGGCTTGCGTGGCCTGGCAAACAGTGTCAAGCTTGTCCAGGTGCAGGTTGAGAGGCTTGCAAATGGGCTGAGATGTGAGGGATCGGGTCCAAGACCGTGGTTTCAGCTTGGCAAGATTTAGGTCAAAATTTAGGTGACGACCTTTGTCATTGCTCACTTTGTCATTGCTTTCGGTTTTCCTGCTTCACTTTTGTCGACCCTCTACCCGAACAGGTCGGTGAGACCTTTTATCGAGAGTCCAGATGTAGGATCGGGATTGATTGAGTGTAAATATCTCATCATGCACTGTACCCCGATTCTTGTTGGAAAAGAGATGACAAGTGAACGTAGCCTGTGCGGCCACTTAGCGTTGACCTGGTCAACAGTGCTGCAAGTCTGGCAGCGGTTGCCAGTGCAGTGTGGTGCAGACACCATTGACATTGTTCGCGCAACATCTTTTTCGGTGCCCCTGCGCTTCTCAGTGAAATGCTGAAAGGCTGAAACAATGAACAATTGCCTGCTTGGATGGGTTTTTGGCACGTGTCCAGATTGCCACTGCCAAGATTTTTGCCAATCTCATAACCTGATATTAAGAACCGTAAGCGATACTGACACAGCGACTTTGCCACAAGTTGCCTTGCTGGCTTTGGTGCGGCCTTGCAAATCCGTTGTCCGTTGTTTGCCCTGAAAGAGCATGGGGGCATATGGCGGGCGGATCTTCTCAAAATTCCCCATACTATCTGAAGAAGACATCTTCGCTGGGGCCAAAAAGGAGATCTGCTCCCCAACTGGCCTATTTGCACAGACTTAGCTGCCCGGAGGTCGTCTCAACTGCACAGCAGCACTGCAACATCCTGATATCATAGCATTACTTATGCCATCCACAGAGGGTGTGTTCAGCTGAAACTTGCTATCGGGAAAACTTTTTTCAGCAACGCGGCAGCCTCCAAAGCCCCATGTATGATGTTGCGTGGCTTGAGCAATTGGGATTGTCTGAAAATAGACAGCCCCAAGATACAGTGTATGATAATGTTACCAATGAACATACATTTAAATCATTTGGTGGGTATACCCACTTTTAAACTCTCGCATTTCAACAACATGCAGTTGCATGGTTCTTCAAATGTTTCAATCGGGGCACCTGATCTTTCTGCCTGAGATTTCAAGAAAGCGACACAGCATGACACCGGGCTCAGCCCCATTTTATCGATTTTCCAGTCACGGCCAGATCTTTCCCTGCCTGTTGGGTGTTAAACATTATAAACATTAAACCATGTCAAAACATGTTAAAACATGTTAAAACATGTTAAAACATGTTAAAACATGTTAAAACATGTTAAAACACATTTCTGTGTGCCTTTGAACTTTTGAGTGCCCAGTGCTTCCAGTGCTTTGGCGCCAGGAGAACGGCCAGTTTGGCCTTAGGATGCAACTGGATGGAGCTGGAAGCAGCTCGTCCCCAAGGTGAGAAGATGGGCTTCCAGCTGCACGATGAGTGGCCTCTCTTGGCCTTGGCCCTTTTCAAACCAGAGCAAGCTGCAGCAGATCAACAGTTCATAACAGATCATGCTCCTGATCCAGCTCTGAAAAAGTATACGGTGGCAGTAGCACATAGTCAAACATAGGCTTAATGAAGTTGAACAGGTGTTTCACTTTAATTCAGGAAGGGAAGCATGTGAATGATGTCAATATATATTCAGGAAAAAAAGTCCAAAGACCCCCTCCCTTTCGCTGGTTTTCTTGCTTGCTGGTTCGTTCTTTGGCTCATTACCAAGAGCTCCACAGCGTCTTTGCTAGCAGAAGAGATTCAGTTCCAGTGAAATCAGCCATGAAGATGCCACGAAAGCCCAAAGCCCCTCTTTGCAAATTCCGGTGGAACCCATTAGCAGGCGGCCAAGCTACTCCCGAGGCATACAACCGACATCATTGGCAGGAACTGGGAGCATGCTGAGCATGCAGAAGCGCTGCTTGATAATGATGGTGTGGTCAGCATGAAGAGCAGGTCACCAAAGCAACTTCCAAAGGGCGCAGGGATTCTGACGTTCTACTTTAGGATAGATGAAGATAGTTTGACGAAGGCCATCTTTATACCCTCAGAGAGCACAGATAGCCTCTGCAATGACCACCAACTTAATATCTTGAGCCCCATGATTCTTCAGCTTTGGGAAAAGGTCACTTGAGGAGCTTTTTGTTTGGAAATCCCAGGCTTCAGACAAGGAAATGCAATGAAATCCTCGAGGGAATCTGTCTGACAGGAGTTGATTGGCGTAGGCTTGCGAAGCCCCTGGGCCCCTTGACGTGAGACGGCGTCCATGCTCTACCTCTCTGCACATCTCTGTTACTGGTGGTGCTGGTAGCAGAGGCTTGACCTCACCAACCTTACTGACCAGATGGTCTGACAGCCCGTTGCTCTGAAACTGGGTCACTGCGTGCCTTGGGTGCCTTGGGTACCTGGACCTGACTGCCATCTGGAAATGGGCAAGCTGAAATGATGTCACGAAGCATCAGAAGGTTGACGTTTTTCAGAAGCGAGCCCTCATGTTCAAGGAATGCTTCTGCAATCTTAGTGTTTGCAGAACGGTTCCAAGTTGAAGAACTGGGAAACCGGTGCATGGGTATCTTTGCCAGCTGAAATTGAAGACTATTGAGGCTTTTTCAGCTCTAGAGCCTCCCTCTTGGCGGTTGCAAAGCAAACCAGCCGACTGGGCCGCTACCCTGCGCTGTCCTGATTCGGTGCTTCTTTGGCGACTTGTTTTTCTTTCTGATTACTGATGCTGAAGCCTCCAGGACATCACGACTAAAAGCTTCAGTTAAGACCCCAACCCCAAAACTGCCATGCCGAGGATGATCTCTTTATCGTTGTGTCTGCCTTGACGTCTCAGAGCTTGCTGTCTTCTTGTCTGACCTTGCTAGAGCCATACCTTTCATCATTTTACTGCCATATGGGCCATATGTTTCGTCTCAGCTTCCATCCCAAGGGGTGCAAGTTCAGATAGAAACTTTTCAGCTTTGTGCAACCTTTTCCAGGCTTTTCAGATAGAGCTGTCGACCCTCGGATTTCAGCAGTGCTGAGTGCAATTGCAGTGAAATCACATTACTCCCTACGTTTGATGAAAAGACCCAACAAGATTCCGCCAAGAACTTGGATCAAGAACAGGACAACCTTGGGCAGGTAGTCTCTGGCTCGAAACTGTGAGAAGATCAGCGAACAGGCTCCTTTCGCTCGTTTGAAGGCCTGCCACAGAAAAACGCAGAATGTTTGGCTTCATGATGAGCAGCCAGTTAAAGCATCAAGAGACTTGGCATCCGCAAACTTGCGGAAGTTTCATCAGCTTGTGAGTAGATCTCAACACGTGGGTTTGATATCTATGCAGCTGATCCTTGAATTTCGCATGTATTGTTCTGCCACAGGCAGTACATCTTTTTGATGCTCATGTCTCGCTGCAAAGGGGACATTGTGATGTTGGTAGAGTCTGGCTTGATGGCCTGTGACCTTTCAATCTCTCTGGCAAAGTGAATGAGGACGGTAGGAGTTTAGGAAGAAAGTTGGTTCTTTGTGTGAGCAATGAGCCACCAGCCCCCAGGCAGACACCGATTGTATCAGCGAAATTCTTGTAAAGGTCCTTAGCCGCTAGGATCAAATCATCTGCCATTAAATGCAATGGAATGGTTGCCCTTGGCAAGCACAAGGCTTTGAATCAGCTAAGGGACAAATCGTCCTGACATTTTCATGGGATCTGTAGTTCCTACCCGCGTAGAAACTGACACTCCAATAATCCTATATTCAGTCATGGTAGACCTCCAGAAGATTCCTGACCCTGCAGTATCCCACAAGCTCACATGGACAAGCAAAGGTCTTGTCCAGCCCTGACTGGCAGAGGATAGTTACTGTGGGAGAAATATCCACACGGTTTTGTCTGACAATGGGTACCGCCACATGGCAATGTTTAGGCGGAAATGATGATAAACCATATTAAATCATCAGATTTGGAGATGGTCGCATAATTTTCTGACAAACCCACATTGCCTTCATGGCCAAAGGTTTTCATCAATAGATGTCCGGTCTGTGAAAGCTTGCTTCCCTCCCAGCGACTCAGGGCTTGCGTGTGTGTGGCCGTCCATTTCTCTGCATGAGAACAAGTGGACAAGGCGTTTGGTGCGAACTGTTATCTGTTCCAAGGGGGGTCTTGGAGCAACCCAAGCTTGAGGTACTCTCATGAGTCAAAGAGAAATACATCTTGGAATCTTCTATCCTGAAAAAACGAGATTCCAATGGCACCAAAGCCGTGACATGATTTTTCGTGCTGATCCAGCAACACCTCCCTGAGTGGGGGAAGCTTATTGCCAGTGTTCAGTTTGTTGAGTGCCAGACCCCACTCTGCTGTCTTGGTGCTCCTTGCAGCATGTTGTGTCAGGCGAAGTCGCAGTCAATGCTGCAAATTTCGCAGAAATAAATCGTTGGGTTGGCAACCATCACCAAGATATCCAAGTTTTGGTGTAATACCAGCTCAGAGTTAGCATCACTGGTGATCCTCTTAAATTTTCTCCCCAGAGCACCTCGCACGTCTTCAGAATAGGTGCTTCGTTTCAGCACTTACATTGGCATTGTTCAAACCAGTGTCAATTGGTGACTACATCTTTGAACTATTTTGAACTGTTAGAAGATACAAACCCACCATGTTCGTATGACTGCAGTCTCGTCGGGACAACCATCGGCAACCTAATATCTTTTGCTGTCGATCAGCGGGGAGCTCCCAAGAGCGGTATGTCTACAGTTTCTGTGTCGCCACCAGATCGTTGGACTTTCCCAGAGTCAAAGGATGTCAAAGGTGTAAACATTCCGAGGCTGTTCTGGAGCTCAAACTACTCAGACACATTCAGGTACAACTGTTTGGTTCTTCAACCTTCACAACAGGCAGTGTTGCCCAACCAATTGAATTGTGATGTGCTTGTGCAGCAAAGAAATGAGTGGCACGGAGAGGATTGCAGATAGTCTTGAACATCCAAGATGTGCTGTGGCTAGCCAGAACCGTTTCTTACATGTGCACCCAGGCCTCGTCCAACTTGCCATTTGTGCCATACTTGTTCCACCTAGTGCCATGCTGCCCAGCCAGGAATTTCTCAACATGTCAGCATTTGAAAGCTTCAATGCCCCCTACGAAGACTTCATTATGGGTTCAAACCCCTGGTACATCCTGGTACCATATGTACCCTAAAATAGCTGGTTAATATGATAATTTCGTAGATATCTTGACCCATCCCCACTTGATGTTTAGCCCTGGTCCCCTTCCGCTGATTGTAAGGATCCATGCTCGGGGTAAGTTGGTGTGTAGGCTGGCGTCATGTGCAGAGCTGATCAGCTTCGCAGCGTTTCAAAGCCGATGTCGGGGTGGGATCGTCACTCGAGTTTCTCAGGCCCAGCATGTTTTGCACTTTATGTCCCCTTATGATCCCAAAAATGTAGATTGCCCGCAACAGCCCCAACATGACTATTGCTCTCCTTCAGCATACACTGATGGTAGCTAGTTTGCATGGGAAGTTGGTTTCTGACTTGCCACCCAACCCAGAAGCATCCTTTGAGTGGTTTGAATAAGGTGGTATCCTGGTATATGTCCAAATGTTAATTGCATTGAACAGTCCAAGCAGCCCAAAGCTTGGCACTCAAGGATGGCAATGTAACCTGGGAAGTTCCGCAGTCCTAAGAGCTGAACCTGCGCAGTTTTCTATAATTTTCTTAGACATGGGAGATATGTTCATGGGTTTTGCATGGTTTTGCCAAATGTTTAGCTTGCAACTGTAAGGAGACCTGGAGGTTGAAGATCCTGTCATTTCTCCATACTTTGGATCTTGGGAAGAGATCACCGCAGCTTAGTAAGGTCCAGAGGTTTGACACACAAGTATCTTGAGACGCTTGAGACCTCCAAGTTTGCTTGGAAATCTTACATGGTTCAAGCTACTAGACACCAGGGAAACGACTGCAACCAGCAGGCAGCAGGGTAACTCCATTGCAGGTCAATGATGTTGCAGCGTACTGATGACTTTCCAAGTTGACACACATTAGACCAACCTATCTCAGTCTTCGCCATGTCGAATATGTCGAACACTGAGCCTTGCAAGTGATAAGGAGCAACATCTTTTGTTGGAATAAACGGATGACCCAAGATGCCTCATGATAAAATGTTTGGCAATTTTTTGTGTGGGGAAATCAAGCAATCCCAGAGACGCATTTGTCAGTGATCTTGTAAAATTTGAGGCGGGTTTGCCAATATAATACATATAGGCTTTCAAACTTCAAGACATATTTTGCCAGAAATAGATAGCCTGCCCATTGGCACTTCAAGCAGCCCAGGCTTGACGTGACTGCCGCATGTGCTTGTTGCAGTGCATTTGTGCCAGTGCACAGAAGCATCACTAGATACCACTAGCATCCAAAGGTTCGAGGTATGCCAGGTATGCAGCACCTGAATAGCATCAGAAACGGCCTCCCATGGGGTTCAGTAGTCGTGATCACAGGTGCTGCCCGAGTGCCAGGATCTGCATATTGCTCACTAGCTCAGCTACATCCAGGACTTGTGATGTACATTTCTCCCCTCGAGATCGCATGATGGGTGGAAACCTTCAGCTTTTAAGGCAAATGTTTACACTGCCAAAGGCGCAGAGAAAGGATGGTTGTACTTAGAACTTGCATTGTGTGGTCACAGTTTTGGAACGCAAGTCTGCAGTAGTTTTGCTCAGCAGTTGGCGCTTCTTGGTTTCCAGCTTCGAGGGCTTCTTGCTTCAGACCAGCGTTCTCCAACAGCTTTCCTGGAAGCATCCCCAACTGGTGATGCCTTTCACACCTTGTGACTTCTTTCTCGCCCAAACCATTTCGTTTGGGGCAGATGTACTCGGCCAATGCCCCTATGGTGCCCAGACATACCATGCCTGTGCGGCGTTTCTTCTTCTCTGTCGAACTAGCATTTGATTGGGCCTTGAAACTGTGCTATCCATGGCACTTGCTTGATGCAGATCATTATGACTTGAATGCTTCCCATGCTTGGGACATTGCTCGACAGCTAGGAGACTGAGAGATGCTGCGCCTACACGACTGCAAGAAGAGGGATCGCGGATCGCTTGTGTGGAACGCTGCAGTAGGGCCTAGGCTATTGGAAACTGGTCGTTGATGTTTAACTGAAGTTTGGAGTTTTGAGATGTTTTGAGATTTTTCTTGTTGTTTGTATTTGTTTGTTGTGGAGCCAAATCATCCAACATCTGGATTGTCCATGGAAGGAATTGTGTCAAGAAATTATTCAAGATGCTTCAAGCTTTTGCACTTCATGCTCTCGTTTGAGCAACATTTTGACCGCTGTGCCATCTCCGCTTTGAAAAACTCAAAACATGCAAACAGTTCTGACACTTTGATGACCAGATCTACTCTAACTCTGGAGGATTCATGAGGATTCCAGGGTTGAACATGCACCCCAAAAGAGAACCAAAATGACCAAAACTATCAGCTGAGTTAATGGTCTCCAACGGCAGCATGTGATTCAGTGAGAACTTGAGAACTAAGGCAGATAGGTCGCTTTTGCTAGTCCATGGTAGTCCCTTTGTTGGGAAGTCTTGATTTAACGACAAGAGAACAGTGATGTAAAACAACGCTTGTTGATAACTATATTATAATTATTATATATATATATATATATATGAGATTCTACTTCCTGTTTCTGAAATATATTTGTTATAACATGTTATAACTATAAAGCTTCCTGGTTCAGTATTCTCAGCATTTCATCCATCAGACAAGATGGGGATGGACTGACATGGACACCAGCGATGGGGATCGCATCTCAGCTGGCACCAATGAGGCGCGGGCAGGAGCCAAAGATCCACGGTGTTTGATGGGCTGGATATGGCTGGATGCTTGATACAGTGGTGACCGCCACCGGCAATCTGAGGCGGTCCCAGCATCAGGAGACAGGCAGGGTGCGAGGGAATCACCAGGATGAGGCTGGCGGCTGTACAGAAACTCTAGTTGATCTTCCTGAATCTTCCTAGTAATTTCTCCACGTCACTGTGAAACACTGTGAAATGCATGGTTCAAGTCGGAAGGGCATTTGCAATGTCACAAGTCCAAGTTTAGTGCAGAGGAACGTGAGGCTCAATTCTCAGTAATTAGAACATATTATAACTAGATACTGTACCCGTCAGGGTTATCAAACAACTTCACTCAGGTTTTGTCAAAATTGGTCCCTTTGGTCTCTACCAGCCTAGAGGTTTCCAGTTCATTCCAATTCTATGTGGGTTTCCATCGCGGTAAACAGATGTGCTCTGCGACCGCCAAGATCTCCACTATGCCAGGACAGAGCCTGATGAAGCGAGCTCCTTGCTTCATCTACGCCTGCAAATTGACAATGGCGCAGGCACATGCAGAAATGATCAGAAATGTGTGGTGATGCGATGGAAAGCATGGACTGGGTCTCTAAAACTTCAATTGCCTCACCCTGAATTGGAACTGTTGGCTCGCAATTTCAACCCCCCATTCAGCTTCATCTCAAAGATTTGTACGGAATTGTTTGAGCAGACTTGGCAGACAATCCTAAATCCTTCGGAAATTGTTCCTCTTTTGAAAATTGACTGCAGGAGATTCCATGCTGAATCACAAGTTGGTAGTACAGTAAGCCTCACATATTTAATTATTGCCTTTGGCTCAGGCAGTTTGTGAAACCTGCCAACATACAAACGCACAGCTCCGCCGGGTCGTCATTTTGCTGGCAGATGCCTGGCACTCTCCGCCACCATTTCTGGATGCAAGTCTTCCTTAAATGCCATTGCTATTTGACAAATGAACATGTGTTTACTTTTTAAATCTGTTTTAATCTGTTTGAATCCATTTGTTACCTAGTTACAATATGTTACAATCAATGGATACAATGGATTGGTTCAAGGGACAATTTTACCGGAAATTCTCCAAGTAAAACATGGACACATCCATAAAGATCCCATGGTTTCCAGGGTCTCCAGTGTGCCGCAGGTGTCCAACGCGTCGAGGTTCACGTGGATTCCGGAGCTCAGGTAGCAGCCCTGAAGGACTGGGGGAGAAGAGAATCCTGATGATAAATATGGTACTAATATGGTACTAATATCGGTAAAGCATGGTAAAGCACTAAAAATTCTTGTGTGAACCACCATGAAACAGCCATATTTTCATTTCATGTGGTATCATATTGGTTTATTATTGCTTCATTAATGTTAATCATTATCAATCCCATCCCCCTAATATCATCTAATATTAAGCACCTTCCAGAAACCATGGGTTGTTGTAGGGGATTTACTTAAACTTATATCTGTGACAATTTAGGGGTGTTTAGTATTTGATCAGGGCCAGGTGTGAATGCTTCACAAGATGATACTTGTGCAGATTTGTACAGTGACATACAGTAACAGTTTCTGATGTTTAAACATCGTCAAAGAAGGGTCAGTCCTCCAACAGCTGATGCTTCGTCGCGGCTCTTCCACGGCCAGGACCGTGAGCACCTCGGCGTGGATGTCTCAAACAGGCTAAGCGGCCAAGCATGTCAATGAGGAATATCCAAAAGGACAATGATGTTTTGTTCAATCCAAACATATCCAAACCTTTGGTGAAACATGGGATTTCCCCACCACATGTGGACTATGTGGTGTGGAAGTATTTGATGCTTCATTCAGACGCTTCTAGTCTGCGATTGTTCGGATTGGTCGAGTTTGGATCGAGTTTGCAACATGAAACTCTTTCAGTTCCATCAATTTGATGGTCATGTCCTAGGAAAGACCCAATGCATCAGCCTTTCTGAGACATGACTCTATTTGCCCAGGCGTGTGCGGTTCATTTTCCGTGGACGTTTGCTTGGCCTGGGATGCCCAGATGATGTGGCTTGATCACGGCCACAGGCCACAGCGACCGAGGTGAAAGTGAAGCCTTGTCGCAACTGTGAAAGCCTCAGATGTGAAGCCATGGGTCGAGTTTGGTCATGCAAAGGTTTGAGGATTTCGAGGATGTTCGGACCATCATCAGGCCTAGAACGAGAGTCAGCTCTTAGCAACCCCTTCAAACAGTTTCAAAGCATTATTCAATGATTGACGAATGCTTTGGCCTTGAAAATAATTACATATAATAATCATATATATGGATACGTAATTATATATATTATATTAATTATTTGACAACACGCCTTTGCCTGTGATTTTAAAGGCAGACATGTCCTGCGGGCAGTCTTGATCGATGAGGAAATGACTCAATTTTATACAGTAAATAAATAAATATAAATATATATATATATATGGATGCCCAATCCAGGTAAGTATGGTAAGTGATGCAAGCCAATGAGAATGAACCAGTACGTATACCAATAAATACTCTTATCTGTGGAATTATTTCTGTATGATTTGCATTGATTTGCAAGATTTCGCCCCCAATGTCCAACAAAATATCAAGCGAAACACCGAGTTGAGGCCCAATGGCGCTTGCGTGCAGTGCTACCTGCAACCACTGCCTGTGGAGAATGCTGGAAAGCTCAATCCAAAATGTAGTCCACATGTTGCCCATGTTTCACCCATATTCAGGATCGTCTCCAAGAAAAATGACAAAAAAAGGAACACCAAATTCCCATGGTGTATCGATGTGTATCGACTGTTTTTCAGTATTTCCCTATCAAACTGGGGCCAAAATTGCCATTAATTGTATGGGAAAAAACGTCCATGTTTTTCCCCACATTTTGAGGCGGGGTTCCCCCCCAGATTTGCAAGTCCAGCCATAAATGGGTGCCACAACTGCCTCTCCGAGGCAGAAGCCGAACCAGATCCGCTGCTGTTGGCCTGGGCCCGGCTGGCTGGGGTTGGACGCGCCTTCCCGCCCGAAAAGTGGCAGGACCGCCGATGGGATGAGTAGAGGAAACCCAGTGGTGATGAAAATATCCTGAAAACCACTCCTAAAAGCCTGGTTGATGGATGATTGCGGTTAGTACAAGTAATAAATTACTTGGTGAAGTTTCTTGGGGATTATGATCACCAATGGGAGTCTCTATCGACCAGCCAATATGAGGACTAGGCTAGGGTTTTGAACACTGTTCATATTTGACGTACCAATGGGTTGATCAAAACTTGTCATTTTTTGAAGAATATAAACCATCCTGTTTGGGGGTAAATCATTTTAAGTCACACCCAATTGGGTGCGGTGGGGACAGGAGAAAACGGTGATGATAAAACGGAAGACATAATATGGGGAGGAGAGAAACATCCATAGACGATCAAAAACGCATCTACTATACTGTATTTGTAGCAAATTTGATTTGCACTAGGTTACCAGTTTTTCTTTCATAGAGGTCCATACTGCTGGATTGTTTGTGATTGTTTGCTAAAATCTGTGCGTGCTTCGTGATAAATCTCTCCACTCTTTTTCGGCAGCGTATTTCTTTGCGAACGCAATCCGGGGCCAAGCAGGGAGAGGAAGATCACGAAGATTTAATCAAACAGGCAGGTGCAAACACATACGCGCGCGCGCGCACACACACACACACTGACACATGGTTGCTTCGTGATGCTTTGTGCAGATCGAGATGTTTGATGTTTTTGATCATTGCGGCCAACAAAGATATCCCATGCTGGTTTTTGTGGAAGGGCATTTCACGGGATTAAACAGCTGAAATGGGTGTCATCTCTCAATGCATTGTTTTGTTGCTTTTCTTCCATTCTATTCGAGCTGGGTGAAGGATGTGGTGTTCCACTCTGCCATCATCATTGGCCTAGCTGCGGTCATGGACTCAGGGCTGCTGCTTCCAGGGAACTGTATACAATATTTGCGTGCGATCGTAGTAGTCAGCTATTTTTTCTGATTCCAGCTACTTTAAATTCAAAGCACTTGATAGTTACCCCATGTTACCCCTACCAGCATCATCCCGAAGGGCTAAGGCCCGTGGAGGATCCCTCTGAAAGGTGTACTTTTCGCTGTGAGTAGAAGCCATCGCAAATGCCAAGTGTGCTGAGAACGGCCTGACTGCTGTTGGCCAACATCGCTCTAAAATGTCGAGTTTTCCGCCTGGTCGATGTTTTAAACGCATCAACTAGGACCAGACTATTAATTATCCACCAATTTATGGGTTGCTCTGTTTTTTCTTTGGAATTCAGAATTCATATGAATTCATAACATTTCATAACCCCATATGCAATGTGAGCATCCATTTTCTTTCATTTAGTGGCATCCCAGGGTCCCATGAATGATTGTTGAACAAAATCTGGTTTTAAGTCCCGACATTTGGATTTTCTTGCGCTGGTGACAATGGGGATGGTTATTGGTTGTGTCCAGTGTCCATATGGTTTGCCCCATTTCATGGCTCGATTGAGTGCACAATAGTGCACACTTGCCCGTGATCCTAGCTATAGCGTTCCTACTGCTAAACAGTCCAAGAAACCTGAGTGAAGTCTTGTATCGTACCTCATAATTTTACATGAATTTGGGGTGGCACCTATTGAGTTAGCAGCTGCAGGTGTGGTCCTTTTACCTCACTACACCCGATGCCTTCGATCTCTTCTCGCGCTGCTTCTTGCGCTTCTTTTCAGCCGCCTGGGTGGGGAACCGATGGGAAGGAGGGGCTGTGCCTTAGATGTAGCAGTAGCCGGTGCCACCTTTGGGACAATACTTGCAACGTCAGGGCATAGATGGGCATAGTATGGCATAGTGGCAAGATGTGGCACAGTAGCAAGCTTTTGTTGACGCACGACTCACGACGCAAGAAGCAGTTTCAGGGTGTGCCAGTTACCTGCGACTGAAGACACTGTCGTGATATCATTTTTTGTCAGAAATAATCCACCTGTGCTTCACCATGAGCATGTGGCTCCAGACTGTTGAACACTCCTTGCAACGTCAGAGCATAGATGGGCATAGTGGCAAGATGTGGCACAGTGGCAAGCTTTTGTTGACGCACGAC
>Ga0126342_10014163_pt1 | contig 14097 bp, 17 predicted proteins | sample Cyp1metagenome_FD_92528 | JGI IMG/M metagenome (GOLD analysis project Ga0126342, IMG submission 92528) | Coral microbial communities from Lord Howe Island, Old Settlement Bay, Australia - Cyphastrea 1 metagenome | ecosystem: Host-associated > Invertebrates > Cnidaria > Coral ...
CACTGTGGATCGCGGGTCGCAGTTGGACGAGGACGACGAGGACGACGAGGACGACGAGGACGACAAGGACGACAAGGATGACAAGGAGGACGAGGAGGACGAGGAGGAGAGGAGGAGAGGAGGGGGAGGAGGAGGAGGACGAGGCAGGAGGCAGGAGGAGGCAACTGACATAAAATCTAACAACCCTCACCTGGCAGGTGGGGAATAAATAAATATATATATATAATTATATACATACATATATTATGTATATTATATATATGTTACATATATTAATATATATATATATATATATATATATATATTTAGAATATACATATATTGTAGATCAATGATGATCAATGAAGTCGTCCTGAGAATGATGTAAATTCATATCTTTTACGATGATACAAACTGCAGATTCTGCAGGACAGACATCCGTGGGATCCCACATCACCCACTTATATTCAGCAGGCTGGGGCCTCGGGGCCTTAGCCTTCGCTGCAAATCTGAGTCGAATTCCTGTCTCATTGGATTGGTTTTGTTGGGAAAAATTACAGATTTTACCCCCAGATTTAATGGTAAAAACCATGGTTTCCGGTTAAGATTTTCCCTTAACTTAAACATCTTAAACCAATCCAATGACTGTCACATCAGCCATTGAGGTGGAACCCATTGTTGCAGAGATCAGGACGGATTTGGGCCATGGAATGCCATGGATTCACTGGATTCACCACGATTCACCGGACAGGGCGAATGATCAAGCGCCGCTTTTTGATGCCCAAGGATTAAGCGTTTCATCCGCAAAGCTGCTGAAGTCTCCAGAGCCTTGGGATTTGGACAACACTTTGGGATTTCATTCACAACTGTTATCCAACTGTTATCAACTGCAACATGTTTCAACATGTTTCAACATTCGTTTCACCATTCAGAAATTCACCATTGAAGATGCTCGCTTTCAGCTTTGGACCCACCCCAGGATATTTGGGAGTGGGCAAATCAGATGGGTCAGATGTCTTTCTGGCGGTGGTTCGTGTCGTAGATGTGCAAGGGTTGCTTGGAAAAATTGGGGATGGGGACAGATCCGGGATGGTAAGGGCCATCATTTTTTTGGATCTGTATGTTCAAACTCGTTCTACGATAGGTCCGATAGGTGTTATGTCAAAGTTATGTCATTCGTTTGGCAGGGCCCAATTGGAGTGACCCTTGTGTCAGAAGAGCCTTTCACCTTCATCATATCATGATTCAGGACAATCAGAACATGCATTTGGAATCTTTAAATCTAAAACCAAGATTTGGACCTTCCAAAACAGTGCTGAACTGCGATGATTGCTGTGCGAAGCGGATTTTTTGCAGGAATGGCATTCCCGGAAAGACCGTTGATGTGGAATTCTTCCAGAACACCGAGTATCCGCTGGGCAATGTCCAGCTAGAGCTGCGGGAAGGATCCGTGGAACAAACCAATGACCTGGGCTTTGCAACTCGAATTTGCAAGATGCAACATAATGATTAATCATGGTTAGTAGTGGTTAATAATGGTTGATTAATAATGGTTAATAATGGTGCGAAATGATGCGACAGCAAAAGTGAGTACAGTGCGAAATGAGCCGTGATTTCTCATGTGATTTCACATGCTCAAAATTGCTCAGTCATGATATCTTGTTGTTGTTTTGAACATGTTTGCACCGGCTGAGATATCGATGTCCCAAGGCAGTGGTTGCATTTCAGATCATCACTGCTGCTCCGGAATTGGAGTTCACTGGAAGTTTCAGTCTCTCGACTGGTGGCTGGTGGCATGCTTGGGAGTACTGTAGAGTACCGTAGAGTACTGTGGAGTACTGTAGAGTTAATGAAATGTTAATGAAATGTTCATGACATGTTCATGACATGTTCATGACATGTTAATGATAGTTCATGAGTTTCTGGAGCCACTGAGGTTTCCAGGTTCGTTTCCTTTTGGATGGCGTTGCTTGGCCGAATTCATGGCACATCACCGAAACATCCTGTCATCCTGTGGTCTAGCCGTTGCCAGGCAAAATCTGTTCCCAGCCCATGGCTCACTGGAAGGATCGTGGGAGGCATCCAGCCGGAGGCATCGCAGATCTCAACAGAGATACCATGAGACACCCTCTGGTAAAGAGTCCCAAAAAACGATGGAAAGATCCAGAAAGATCCAGCATTTTTAAGGGGAAAATCAACTATTTCGACTGGGCCATGGCTTCAATAGCTATTTTGACATAACCAGAGGGTACCATGTTATCATAGGTTATACCATATGTCACCATAGGTTAGCTGATCTCATGAAATCATGACGCCGGAGGTGTGTCATGTGGTGCAGTCTCCATATGCCGTGGCTTGGCTGTCGAACATAGAGATTTCAACTGATGTCGTCATAGAGATTTTCGAAGGACAAGCGCACATGCTTGTGGTAAAGTGGAAAGCTTTCAGCATTTCAACTGTTGCTGCCTGACAAGATGTGCCCAACACGACGTCACGAGGAGTTCTACAGCTTGGCGCAACAGAGGCATTTTTATTTGGATGGCTATCCTGTGACAATAAATTCTGGAGACATTTTCTTTGCAGAAATTCAGTTGAAGTCAGCGACTTCTTGTGCAGCTTGGGCAGCATTTAAAGGGGCAAAAATGCTGATCTTTGAAGGAAAGCTGTGGCATCACATCTATGTCTCACTGAGGTGACTTTCCCCAGCATCTCTACTGTGAATACCTCAGCTATGGCTGGAGGAATGTGTGAAAACCCGAGAAAACCGGAGCCTTCTACTACTGCTGCCCCTCAGGCAGGGGGTCCCGGCAGTTCCGGGATCGCGATGGGATGCGATGGGGGGGGTTCCAGTACCGTTTGTCCCATGGGCTCCGGGGTCGGCTGTGAGGCCGATCGTCGCAGAGCCTTTGCTGATGTCAAGGTCAAATAGGTGCCGACGTGACATGGGCAATGTGTGACCTGTACGAAATGTACGAAATGTACGAAATTCAGAAGTTATTAGATCAACTGTGTTCCGATTTCCCAGGATTGGAAGAGATCATCGACATGAAAACGACATCAGCTCCCGTGCGTAAGCTTCAAAGCGCCGATGGTTCAATGACAGTTCAGTCGCTTGTTTGCACGGGCTTGGCATTTTCCAAGCGTTTTCAGAGTTTTTTTTCCACCACAAGATTTCAAGTTTTTTTCGCAGTTATCCACGTGAACCATGTGAAGCACGTGCAACTCAGGGTCCAGTCTGTTTACAGCACAGCCCAAGACAAGTATGGCAAGGCAGGGGTTGCTGAGATCTGAAAGCTCTACTCGCGTTGACGAAAGTGTAGATGTTTAGAGATGGTGGTTTTCAATTTATGGGGGTACCCCTTTATCATCTTGATCGCTGGATGGTTTATATATAAGGGAAATCCCAGCTATAAATGGATGATTTAGCAATATTTAGCATACATTTAGGGCTACCATTGATGGAACTCCCCAGATCCCAGATATTTTTCGTGGATCGCCAGGTTCGCTTTGATGCCTAGCTGCACACGTTGCCACAGAACTTCCGAAGATTGGAACTGGACATTGAAGGACCTTGATATCATAGCTGCTATAGCTGACAGTATTTCACATCATGATGTTCAATGATGATTGCACATGTGATTGAATATATTGACTGGAATATTCTATGAGTGTAGTATCAGTAACATATGAGTAATTGAATGTAAATGAAGTCTGAATTCACCAGAACATGATCCAAATTTTCATCCACAGCTAAGGAACCAAGAGACATGGTCAACGTGGGCGTCATAAATACCATGCCGATTCCAACTTTGAGGCCAATACAACTCGTGTCCATGGTGCTGTTCACGCTCTTCTTCCCCAGTCTATGCCAGATTAGCCTCTGGTAAACGTTTACATAGCTATGGAAAATCACCATGTTTCACGGGTAAATCAACGATTTCTACGGTCATTTAGTCATTTTCAATATGCTAGTCATTACCAGAGGGTATGCCAGCTATGCCAGGGAATACAACGATCGACCTTTCGCCTTCCCCTTCTCCGCTGTCTTCAATGGGCAATCGGGAGACCACTGGGTGAGGAGAACCGGATTGCCCTGAGTTTTTTGGGGACCATGATGACTAACCATGGTGAACCATGTTGAACCATGATTAACCATTGGAAATTTGGAACAAACCCAGCTGGTGGTTAGAAAAAAACCATGGAAACTTGCCAGCTGTCTTTTTGGCGTCTGATAGTGACTGATTTTGGCAACTTATGGCTACACCGAGTTGCTTCATAATGCTCCAATGGCAGTGGCGGCAGTGGCCCTGCAGTGGTGTAGCAAAACTCAATGGATTTTGACTCACCATGCTAAAAAAATGCATGTCTCACCTCATTTTCCGCTGCATCATTGGATTCTGTTCCATTCTATTGCAGGATTGCAGTTGAAATAAACGAGCCGAATGGAAAGAAACAGACGTGCTATTCGAGATCAGCATCTTAGCTGAATCATGCTGAAGCATGCTGAACGCCTCAATGGGACATGAAAAAACCCGTTGAACGCCCAACTTTTGCAACGTTTTTTCAAGTTTCTTAAAGGTTCACATTTTATGTTCACCATTAATGGTTCACCATTAATGGTTCACTATTTAATATGTTCACTTAAATATGTTCACCATATGGTTCACCATATAAACAGTTTCATGATTTTTGTAAATCAGCGTTCAGCACGCTGAGATTCCGATGCGGATTGAGAATGTCATTGGCGACATCGAATTGTCTGGAGATGGAGGAGAAGGCAGTCTTTATGAATCCTGGTCTCATTTTGCTGGTTTTTGACATGGGAAAAATGAGGGTCGACTTAAATGTAGACAATTGGATTAATTGGATATTTTGAGATATTTTAGGTGTTTTTGTTTACCTTATTCTTGGACAAACATTCTGAGACTGTCTTAGAGACTGTCTTAGACTCAGAATCTGATTCTTCCGAATGTTCACCTTAACGCCACTGATTCCCATAGTGGGATGGGGGATGGTGATCACTGGAACACGCTGGAACTGAGGACACGGAAATCGAAGCAGGAGGATTTATTGACATTGAGCTCCGTGGCTAGGGCAGCATTTCTGAAATTGACAGGCGAACATTGGAATCTTCAATATTCTTCAATATTCTTCAAATATTCTTCAAATATCTTCGACTCTTCTGGACATGTAAATGATGTAAATGATGTAAATGATGTGAATGATGTGAACTGTGAGATGTCCGCGTGAGATGGTGATGTAACATAAAACCCACGAGGTATGGTCCTTGACAGCGCCTTTGTGAACGAATCCGACCTGAGCAACATCCCACAATGCCTCTACCTGGCCTCAAGTTTCTATGCCCCGTGCTTTGGCTTGGGATCCCCTGGATGGTCCTAGCCAAAATTCACTGGCCTGGCCACCCTTCACAAATAAACGGTACATTCCAGGAGGTAAATTTGTGCCTGTCACTTCTGTAAATTGTGTCCCGTCTTCATATGGTTAGATAACAGATGTTAACAGGCATGGTTTAGGATCAATTAGAGCCCCTCACTTCATAGTGGTTCATGTTGCGGTATGGCTCACCAGCTCACCAGCATCTCATGAAGCGATATTGAATTTGACATCACTGAGGTTTCAATTTTTTTTGCTTGGTTTCGATCCCTCACTCTTTGAACATCTTCAAGCAGGTCAGGTTTCAAGTCTGCCCCCGTCCGGCCCCCACTGGACACATTGAATTTTACAGGCTCTCACTTGGTCAATGAAATTCAATACAAAGAAGGAACATGAACCGTTTTTTTAGTGGTTCATAGTCTTTTGGTGTATTTTTTGTTTATCTATGCCTACTGATATGTACAGTACTGCAAGTGAGCTTGATGAAGTCCGGCCCAAAGTTTAGCCCCAGGGTTAGGCACCACTTAGGACCACCGAAAAAGCCTTCTACGAAAGTTTAAAGTCTTCGAAAAATGGATGGATTTTCAGATGCCAACATGTGAACCATATGAGATCCATGGCCTATTTTTGTAGACTCAAATTCTGGCCTTCAGAGGAGGTATTCTGTACATCAGAATTACAGAGAAAGTGCTCACATTTTCATACAATCTTTGGCCATGTATGGGCAGATGTAGCTACGTATAACACTTGGCTCAATCCCTCTATGCCAATTGGGAACGGGGATATTTTTATCATATCATGGATCAAAAAGTCGTAGCCAAAAACGACTGCTTTGCTGCAACATGCTGTAACCAATCCACAACTGTGGTTTCCAGAGATTTAGATTTTGATTCCTTTTTGAAGTACAGCATACATATTTGTAATATCTTGTAATGTACCTGTCATAGATAGCCTCATTCTGACTTCGCATGATTCAAGCCCAGGTGCGGCCTGACCTACGTCTTCAGAAATGCACCCTTTACCTATCACCGGATCCTGGGCTTCTTGGAGTCATGGGATTTGCCGATTTGCCATCCGATTTTAAGTCGTACATGATGAAGTGCTGATGAAAACTCAGTGAAAACTAAGTGAAAACGAAGTAAGCCTCAGAGCCTGAGAGGATTTGCTTGAGGCCTAACTGACGACCCGATGGCTGCCGGCGACCGAAGCGATTTCCATGTGATCTATCCAGCTGCTTGGAAGTTGTGAAGTTTTACGATCAGCTAGGCTAGCAAGGAAGATAAGGAAGTGTGAAACACATTGAAAACACTTGAACCAATTGAACAGCATATAATATCATATAACATACTATGTTTTTGCCCGACTTGAAGCTCATGTTGCATCATTATCCTGAGGTGAACAAGACCGCCAGCACGAATGCTCAAGGATTTGATCCCACAACTGGAAAGATGCACTTCCGTTTCCAATTGCTCCAGCATCGTGGCAGAATTCCGTCCAATTCGTGGCGATTTTTTCCATTGGAGTCATCAGATCACGAAAGAATCATGAAAACTCAGCGATTCTGAAACTCACCAAACTTCACCAGGCAAGGAATCTATGGTAATTTCGGACTCCAGCAACCCGGCTGCAACTGTCCATCTGCGAAGATGGCATTTTGACGCATTTTGGGGCCCCCAAATGGCCGGTGAACTCCTTAAGTTGCCCGTAAGGGTCCAGGTTGAAGGCCAGCTCTGGCAGCGATTCTGTTCGATGCACGAACGCACCAACTGGAACAGCAACAATAATGCATCAAGAAGCTCAAGTAGATCAAGAAGCAATATTGTTAACATATTTGACTTATCAACTGGATATTGTTTGCCATATCAGCTATTTGACTCCGTCCAACGCTCCGTTCTGTCTGCTTTCCCTCTGTTTTCCCAGGCTTTTGAACCCCGATTTTCCGTTGGGCCGGATGCCACACCGCACCCTGAAGCGAATCTGCCGAGGTTCTCCGGCTTTGGAGTGAAGACTCGTATTTTCACCTTCAGGCCTTGAAAGTCCCTGTTTTGAATGCTATTTTTCACTTTTGTGAAGTTCGGTATCTCCAATTTCTATTGAAATGGGTTCTCTTGAAATGGGCTATTTGAATAGCACAAGCAATGGTTGGAGATGGTTGGAGTATCTCTCCCATTTGTACATTCCCTTCTCACTGGAGCTGGAACCACAGTAGCTTTGCACATTTTGCACTTGACATGGCCCAGGGTGAAGCCTCCCCCCGGACTGCGCTTGGAAGTGATACAGGAGCCGATGATTTCTTCAGTGCCCATTTCGGGTGACCGTGGTAACCTGGGTGCATCGATGTGCACCGGATCCCACCACCCATGGACCCGGTATGGCATGGCAGGATCCGGGCTACACCACCTTCCGTGCGATGACGGGCAACTTGTTCAATGTGCAGCCGAAGCTACGAGTCCTCAGTGACAGTGGACCTGTGAATGGCTCTCAGCCCGCAGTGAAAATGAAGAGCTCATGTATAGAGATTGTAGCTGTAGCTCATGACGATCGTAGATGTAGACCATTGAACCATTGTAGGATGATACAAAGAATGACTGGTTGGTGATTGGTGATTTGGTGATGCGAGATGTGTTTGCGAGACCTCTGGAGATTTCTCAGGTCTCATCGTGACCTATGAGGTGGTGCCAGAAGCGGGTGCCTCCTTTGAGAAACCCGGCGAGAGGTGGATCGAATGGCCAGTGTCGCCAGGGTCCCTGATCTATATGTCTTGTAACGGCTATAGTCATGGTGAACATGTGGGTTGTGGATTATACATATCATATAATATTATTAATGATGCGTATAATGTATATTTCAACATATTTTGAATATATGCCTACTTAAATAACTCCGTCAAAGCTTGTAAGTCGCTACAACAGGCAAGTTAGAACTAGCATCCCTGATGGTCGCTGTATTTTTTTTGCTTTTCAGTCGCTGACTCGCAAGGAAGCTAACTCGGGTGAACATGTACTCGATGTATCCTTTCCTATATTCACTTCCATCTGGCATCACTGGGAATGACGGTTTTGGAAACAGATGCTTGGCTGAATTTCGATAAGTCTCAGTGGTACCTGGATGTTGGATGCTGAACTGAACTTCTTGCCGGCGCCAGCCGGCATCTTGGCTCGAGGTTTAGGCCCGGCCGAAGATGGCCTGCTATATTGGTCAGTGATGGGTGTGCCTGATGGAGCTGGATGTACAAGATCCTTGGAAGATGGGGAAGATGGGGAAGATGCTCTTTTCATTGAATTTCAGACTCACCAGACAAAGCTTCATCAAAGACTCAAAGACATTGGACACCATTGGACATCATTAGACAATTTAGACTCACATCTTCTCCATCTCTGAGGATTTCGCTTCCTAGCTGAAGGGGTGACTTCTGTGGCCGTGCCCAGTGCGGCGCCTATCTGTTTGGAGCGTCCTTTCAACTACGTCATCGTCACCCAACCGCCGCTCTCCTGGCCGTTGAACCTGGAACTCCAGGAGTTCAATGGGATGATCACGGTGGAACTGCGGCCACGTTTTGGAGTCGAGTTACCACAGATCACTCAGTACACAGGCGACACACACATGGCGGCACACATCATGGGACTAGGATGGAAAATATCATGGGATATTTAATATGAATTTATATGATATAATGGGTATATGGCCGATGTATTCCTGGTATATGATGTTTATAATTGTTAAATGATGTATTATGATGTATTATGGTATTTTTTTTGGGGTGCCGATGCTGAATGTCATTCGAGAACACATTCATCATTCCGAAAAAAAAAACACAATCAAATCGCCATACATTATCATACCTGGTTGGTGATTTCAAACCGTTTTATTTTCCATAATATATGTGATAATCCTTCATATGACTTTCATATTTTTCAAGATGGTTAAAACCACCAGTCATACATTTCATACATTATATCCACTCCAGCTTTATCTTCTCCCCGTTGGTTCGTTGGTTCCACCTGTTGGTTCCCTGACACCGGCGCTTCTGGCGTTGCAGGTGGGCTTATTGCTCGACTTCTGATCTCCAGTGAGGGTGGGACAGACGTGGAAAGCGAGATCTCCATGGAGCTCTCTCCGCGACTGTTGGGTGATGCGGTGTGTTTCTGGGCCTGGAAAGCCTACCAGGCCTACCTTTTACAGGGGATGATATGGGAAATCCCAGCCATTTATGATGCCTGGATGTTTCATGTTTGATGAAACAGGTCCAACATGATTTTGTTTGACAATGTTTCTTCAGAATTCATTGATTTTCTCAACATGAGTTTGTCCATCAACACATTTTGCATGACAACTCAGGTTTATTCGACAACTTTGTCGAGCCATTGCAACGTTGCACTAACCTGGAAATGGTGCAGGTCTCTCCATTTCCGGTGATTCGTTTCAGCTTTCTACGTGTGAACTGGGTACGACGGATCTCAAATCCTGCGAAGATCAAGTTGAGAGTCACGGACCTCTCTGGATCGGATGGCTGGAGTCTGGGCTGGCCACTGCCAGCTGGTTTTCAGAACATGACACCGCAGGAACAGTTTCATGGCGAAGACTTTCTGAAGCTTTGAGTATCTTTGAGTATCTTTGAGTCTTTGTTTTTTGGAAGCGACTATTTGACTCTTTTCATCAACAATGTCCAACCGGACTCCGACATTTCCGAAAAATCAACGCTGCATAGATCTGTGAGCGCCAGAGAGCATCGACAAGGTGCACTTGGAGCACAACCGCAGATGATGATGCAAAACTTTAGAAAGTTGAGAAAATGCTTGAACTATGGGATTTACTGTGGAATCCCTCAATAAACAATCATTTTTGCAACGATTCCAGTCGTTGGGAGGGTAGTGTTCCAATGGTTGGCCATCCCCCCCAGGCTGTGCCCGAACTGAGGTTTTCCCAGTGCACGGGAATTGCCGCGTACTCCCGAGAACTCATCGAAGAAACGATGACGCCAGAGATTTCCGCCGAGACGGCTGCGAGCCAATATGCCATTTTGCTGCCTCCGCCTGACTCGGTGCTGGTAGGCACGGGAAAGTCAATGAAATTGGGCTGCCAGGGTCGGGATGTATCTATCCATTGAGTCCATTTAGCGCACATATATATATATATATTATATGTATATATATATAGCTATATCTATATCTGTATTACTACATCTATATTTACATTTATAGTGCAGATATCTATTCTTGACACATGTTTCAGGAATTTCGGTTCCGATGGTTCCATTGGAATTTCCGACGCCAGGTCAGATGTTTCTGATGCGGGTACAAGTCTTGACTGCCAGTGGGGGTCCAGTGAGAGATGCTCGAGTTCGTGTGGGGATCAAAGCTCTGAAAGCCATGGCACCTGGGAGCACAAATCCAAATTTGCTACAGACCTTGGCAGCTCAAGGGAACTCTCTTGGGACTGTGGCAGATCAAAACGTGGAATTGGATCCTTTGACCACTGTGAGAGTTAGCGATGCCTCTGGAATCATCGGTTTTCCACTTACAGTGACTCGAGCAAGCAGCGGTACTTATCAATTGCAGTTCCAGCCAGATGTGCCCGATGCAAAGATCGTGTTGCAAACAAGTGCCTTCAAAGTGCTGAACACCATTTCTGTGAGTGGCTCCGCATCCTTTTCTCACTTGGAAATTGCAGAATTTGGAAAACCTGTGCCGGTGGGGAAAGCGCCAGAATTCTGCATCGAATCTGCCAGTGGTGAGTCCTTGCAGAAGATGCAATCTGAGGGCATCAAACTCTCGATGACCCTGACATTGAAGGGGGCACCCAGCAGCAAGGAATCCATGGCCAGCCGCTTAGTCCAGGATGCCAAGAAAGCTGCAGTAGCGAAAGGTCGTGACTCCGCCAATGCCATGGCTGCACGCATCAGTCAGACCAATAACCCGGCCTTGCGAAGGGCTGTGGAGGTGATGGTTGCGAGTGCCAGTAGCAAACGCAAAGGAATCCGGGCAAAATCCGGGTTGTTGAAATGGGGGATCCCCAAGTCACCGATTTCAAGACTGAAACGGTCCAATTTTGCATGATTTGGGGGTACCACCATTTTTTTTTGGAGACTCCATATCTTCAGCTTTGGATTGTTTCTGCCACATGATATCCCCAGTTTGTTGCAACATGTGAAGCATGTGAAGCATGTGAAGCATGTGAAGCATGTGAAGCATGTGAAGCATGTAAAGCATGTGAAGCATGTGAAGCATGTGAAGCGTGGGAGGAATGTTCATTGGACTCTCAGAAGAGTTTGCAGAAGCTTGCTACAACACACCTGCTCTGCTGCTGCAGAGCGGCGACCCAGCCATGGTCTTGGCATCCAGCTTTGGCAATGCAACGGCAACTGGGACCGCAACCGGGGAAATGAAATTGGGTATACGATTGGGATGATATAGAATGATTCTCTTAAATGGTTGGTTAACGGGATGGTTTATCATTGGGTTTACCACACTAGTCTGTTTGGAGGATAGAGCAATCTGATTGAAGTGATTCTGCAGCGTGGCAATTTTTTGTATGTCCAACATGTGACCCAAAAATCCAAAAAACCAAGAAGTTGCCAACGTGGGAAGGTAATCATCATGCCTGTCTTGGTGAGGTGGCCTCGTGATGACCCAAAGTCTCTTTGCGGTGAATTGTTTTTCGCAAAGTGAATCGAGACATGATATACAGATATATAAAGATCATATACCCTCTGGTAAACTAACATAATTATGGAACATCACCATTTTCAATGGGTAAATCCACTATTTCGACTGGGCCATTTTCAATAGCTATTTTGACATAACCAGAGGGTATCTTCCGATGGCATTCTTGTCATCTTGAGACATCACAGATTCTTGTGATGCTTGGCTCTGAGGCCATTGAAGGCTTAGTTGGTGAGCAAGCAGCAAGCTTGGCTGAAGCACTGGGCATGGATGCAAATGCCCTGGATGCTACGCAGTCTCTGAATCAATTCACGGATATTCTCATGTGGCCAAGTTGCATCAGGTTCTTTTTTTTCCAGAGATGGAGTATGGGCAGTATGGATGAGGGGAAACTCATGATGTATCCTGATAACCCCCCACCGAGTCGTCATCACCCCCATTGGGGTGTCCGGGTTTTTCTCAGGTCTGCGGGATCGAATCTCCAACCTGCACATGAAATGGCCATTCAAGGAACGTGGGAGCTGTTCTTGAGCGATTTGCAGCCAGCTGGCACAGCTGGCAATGGCAATGGCAATGAGAGTAGCTGCCTCTACAGCGTCAATAAGAGCTTAAGCTTCAACTTCAAAGAAGGCTTGCGATATGCCTTCGCTCTCTCGGTGAATGGTGTGGAAGGAACTGGAGATTCTTTCAGTGTGACTTTGGCTCCGAAAGATCCAGTGGACCTCTTCATCAACTGGTTTTTATCTGCCATGGCAGCCATTGTGGCCGTGATTTTGCTGATTTCCAACGTCACGCAGCACCACTGGGGTTGGTTCATACTGTCACTCCTCTGTACCCTGGGATTGTCACTGGCATTACCCTTGATGAGTCTGCACAAGGTCCGGGATCAGATGTGGAAAAAGATCTAAGATATGGAACAAAGATGGAAACAAAGATGGAAAAACTAAGCCACTAAGCCACTAAGCAATCAATCATCAACTATATGATAATCTAGCCAGATCTAACCAGTAAATAGGAATATCTTGGGCCACAAATGAATCATAGCTCCTCTCGAAAAGACCTGCTGCAGCTACGCCTGGTAGTTGCTCCATTGTCATTCTATTTCCGAAGTTTTTCCATCACAGCGGCAACTCAGATACCATTTGGATCCATTTGGTATATTGTATCACCAATATATATGATATATATATATATATGATATATCTGTACAAATATCGGCATAATATATTTTTTATCAATCACATATTGTAGATACCTGGAAATATATATTGGGGTATTGATCAAAGATGATCCCCCACAATGGTTCCATTAAATCTACGATGATTAATTTCACCGATACAATCATTGTCACATATTGTGACATAACACCTGGTGGTCAACGGACAGCCCAAAAAAGTCGACCTGATTTTGTTTGCTCACATCATCCAAAAAATTGACAGATGAAACATCCTCTGGTGATCTAACATACACCTGGAATCCCAGACGAATCTATATTCATCAGGATTCGATGTATGGATCTTGGATCTACTTTGCCATTGCCAACTTCATCTTCATTGCCATTGCCTTGATCTGGGGCATGTCCGCGCAGCTCAGTTCGCGCTCAACCACCTTTGCTGTAAAGAGGCAGAACATCTTCGAAGAGTACTCACACAGAAAGATGAAGGAACTCCTGTCCTTCCGAGCTACAGATGCGCCGCAAGCATCAGCCCTTAGGCGGACCTTTCTGAAACCCTTCAACTCGCAGGACGCCTTCTTTTTCCCATCCGCCTTCCTGATCGCCAGTTTGCTGAGTTTCATGAGTTTCATCTACATCCTCTTCCAGTCCATTCAGGTGCGGCGTGCGTCGGAATCCGTCGGAATGTGTCGGAATGCGTCGGAATGTGTCGAAAGTCGAAACCAAGGGGCGGAGTCTGAGTGTTTTTTTCCCCTTTGTTTCAATATTTAAGCGCTTACGCGCGACAGCCGGCCAGGGGCCCAACTATGTAGGCCCATTTTGTGGCTATGCTGGCCTATGTTGGCCTATGTTGGCCTATCTTGCGGGCAATGTGGGCCCAGCTTGTGG
>Ga0126342_10014164_pt1 | contig 14096 bp, 12 predicted proteins | sample Cyp1metagenome_FD_92528 | JGI IMG/M metagenome (GOLD analysis project Ga0126342, IMG submission 92528) | Coral microbial communities from Lord Howe Island, Old Settlement Bay, Australia - Cyphastrea 1 metagenome | ecosystem: Host-associated > Invertebrates > Cnidaria > Coral ...
GCAATGGATGGCACATGATCATCATGATCAAACACAAGATTGCAATGGATGGCACATGATCATCATGATCAAACACAAGATTGCAATGGATGGCACATGATCATCATGATCAAACACAAGATTCTAAGATTGCAAAGGATGGCACAAATCAAATTGATCAATTTCACCAGGATGAGGGCCTGACCTCTCCGGAGATTTGGAAGAAATTTGCAGAGACTTGGAAGTGAATGATGATATCGGAATATTGATGGAATATTGTAGAATGCAGAGGTAGCCGGGTAGCCAGTTTCAACCACTTTTTTTCTTTTGCTCAGGATGGTTCTTGACTGTCTTGACTGTCTTGACTGTTTCTGATTTTTTGGAGCACACACATACACAGGCGATCGCTTGCGGTGCAGAAGAAATTGCCAGTGAATCCATCTTATTTAATAATAATATATAGTAATAATATGTAATAATAATAGTGATGATAATGATAATAGTATATGTAAATCTAGCATGTACTACTGAGACTAGTGCAAGTCGATTGTGGGCCATGTGTTGTGCCCGTGGAACCACTTTGACATACTTTGACCCTGGAGGGTGCAACCCGTCCTTCGATCTTCCAAGGACATTTTTGTTCGCGTGACGGGATTCTTCACCAACCGAAAGGCGGTCGAGGAGTACTTTGTTGCAACTGCCCAAGAATTCCTGGCCGACAATGTGACGCACTTGGAGTTCCGTCCCTTGACTGCACCTCTGCATCTTGCTGCAACAAGGGTGCTGTGAACTCTATTGCTGCGACACCAATATGAAAGCATAAAGATGCACAGACATACTGTGAGAGGAGAGTGTTGTTAGGTGTCTGCGAAAAATGGTGAACAACTAGCATAGGTTATAATAGATTATAATAGTATATACATACAATTAATTTCCTAGACATCCATGCGTACTAAAAAAAGTGCCCCCCATGGTTTTGTACTAGTCTTCATGAAAACGCTTGAACTACGGCAAAATTGCTCAAATGTTGTCAACATAGTGATCTTCCTATCTTTTTTTTACTGTATTACTTTTGAGGGGTCAAGCACAAACGCACAGAAATTCATAACGCAACTCGAGCGCAACTTTGTGCAACTCGAGAGCAAATTTGCGTAACTCGAGCGCAATTTGGAAAAGTAGGACACGGACACTTTGCAAAAATCCACCAGCAAAGTTGTTTACTTTTTTGGAAGGCGACCACTTTTTTTTGGGTGAAATGTCATCAAAATTGTTGCAACATTTCAATTCATAATTCATGTAACTTTTTCTATTATATACACATGAATGTCCAGGTTAGAATTTACATTGATGGTTAGCAAGCATGCATTTATTCATTCATTTGATTGCAACAAGAAAAGAATACTAACAAAAACATGGCCTGCCACTAGAGGAAAGGACAATTTATTTTCAAGATCGTGTTTTGACTGAGACTTCAACTTCTTCAACTGTTCAGCAGTCTGTTGAAAATCCCAGATGACACATCCTGAGTGCGCAGCTGAAATGCATGAAGCCTACAGGCGTTGACCTCTTCCATGACCAGGGCGCTCTCTTCGACCTCGATGGTCGTGAATATCGAGGACTCAAATGCCAGAGGATGAAAAGGATTGAAACGATGTCAGTATTGAACCATTTCTATCCATTTCTATGATTTCTCAGCTGAAGCGTGCAAAGAAACACTTGGTGAATCTTGGTGATATGGCTGTCGACGGGCTCATGCCAAAAGGAGCTGCTGCGATGGATGTGTTCCAGAAGCAGATTGACCGTTTGCCACTTGGTTGCATGACACGTCTTCCCTCAAATAGGGTGAAGTTTGACCGCCATCTTCCATTCGACTCCATTCGAAGAGAGGTGTTATCATTGTGTTATCAAGTGATCCTTCTCACCACAGAGAAGATTCCAGGTTATCCATGGTTATCCCATGTTATCCCCGTTAGCTTGTTGCAGGCATGTTACGTCGCCTGACCTGACAGTGAAGCTCATTGGTTCCAGCGTCCGCTTCCGAAATTCCTCCGATGCTGGGCAGATCTATAATCTATAACCATCTATAACCTGTACTTGTACTAATCTTGTACTGATTTTGACACCTACAACATGTTTGGACACACGTTTGGACACGCGCTTGTCTACACGCGAGGCTGCCTGTGTTCAGGGGAAAAAGTATCTTGTTCCTTTCGCCTTTCAGTGCTGATTTCCCAAGGAGATTTGGAAAGATTTGGAGTTTGCGATGCAGGTGCCAAGCGCAATCAACCTGGCTGTGTTCGTGTTGTTGTCGCCGTTGCCGTCGTCGTCGTTGTTGTTGCTGCATTTTTGAACTATGCCACGTTATAGCGCTTTCTGGCCATTGGGCATGATTGAGTCAATTTGAATGGTTGAGTATGTTGAGTGTGCATGTGGTCAATTTGCACCTGAGTCAAGTCCGTGGCATATCCCAACCCAAAACCGTGACGATCAGCAACTCCCCGACTGCCCAGGTGAAAGCTCAGCGCCCAGATATCTTGGTGGGTTGGGATGCTCCGGGTGAGGAGGACTCAGTGATCATTTGTTCAATTTCAGGCCCAAAGAATCCTAAGAACTATGTATTGCAGTAGAGATGTTTACGAGATTTTAGGAGTTGCTTGTGGAATTCCGGTAATTTTGGATCCATTTGATGCATGATCTATCATGATCCCCAGATCCGAAACCGTTCATAGTGATGTGCCTTTGGGTGGAGGGGCTGGGTATGGCTGGGTGGAGGATGCTGGACATCCCACTCTGGACTACGCGAAGCAGCTCTTGGAGCCTCCATTTTGAAAATGAGGTAACGGCCGTGAACGAACATTTACAATATCAATATGGGAGTTTATCGAACATGCAGAGATTTATCCCCAAAAAAATGGGATTTAGGGATGGGGGGATGGGCCAGTATCTGTTAGAATTTATCCGGGAATCAGGGTGCCAGGGTTTTACAACAACGCCAAGCTGCACACCTTCACATCAGTCCTTGAAAAAAGACTACTCTGCGACTCTGCGGGAGGGTTGTTCCAGGAGCTGCAGAGTGGTCAGCACTTGTTCGCTAGGCCTTGCTAAACCAGTATTGTATATATTGTGCATAATGAGCAGACATGAAACTGAACCGTTCACGTTTGGGAGAAATGGACTCCAGCTCAAGGGCTTCCCCTATTTGTGCCTTTGTTCTTAGAGTTGACGCATAGCTCCGTCGCAACCTTTGGATTGGTGCCTCCTAGATTTTATATAAGGGCATATCGGACTGGCTCGACTTGAACCTGGTTGTGACATTTTCTTGTAGACTTTCTTGTTTGCATTCTTTCAGCGTTTGTTTTTTTCTAAGGAGTTCAGGGACCTGTCCAGAAAGAAGGGCATCGACCTTCCTTTGATGCTGCACGATGGTGAGGCTAGTTTCAAGGCTAAAATAACTCACTGAGGAAGCAGATTTTCCCTGCGGCCCCTGCCCACTCGCTCAGTTTGTAGAGAGCACATAAAATAACAACCTTAACTTTAAAAAACATGTGCACCTCTGAAAACGTGGGATGTGCTGTGTGTCTGGTTTGGGTTATTATACAATGACAATAACTCTTTCTCATGTTCATTGATGTTCTAGTTCAGTCCTCAACTCTTTTGTGCCAGAGCGATTGGTCTACAATGAACACAGTGGATGCCGTTTTGCTGGGTGCCAAACGTCTCTCGCTTGCATTGAGGGGGACCTTGGTTTATATAAATTAAATGTGTGCATAACTTGTTAGTTCCATCAACTTTTTTTTCACCAAAGATAGCCTAGGCTATAGTACCTAAGTTCCTTGTACTTTATTACTTGTGGCTGGGTCTGCCTTAAATCACTGCTTGTTGTCCATTAAGTATTCGCTTTTCACCTCCCTCTTTCGATTTCTCCCTGATCTGGCTGGAAGTCGAAGAATGCAAGGCCGTGCTTATGAAATACTTTGCCGTTGCAAACAAAATGTGAACAGCGCGCTTCCACTGCGCTTCGTTATCATTCTAATACCAGATTCCTACCTTTCATCCACCCCCCAAAGTTTGGGTATCAATTCATTGGATCCATGCAGCAATACCTTGCCCTCAGCTTCCTTGGCATTCATTGCTGGCAATTTTCCGATAAAGGGTCCACACAAAATGTTTCAGTTGAACATGAAGATTCATTGGGATTTGTTGTGCATGTCACTTGGTAAAGCAGAGTTTATACTTGTGCCGGTGATGCCGTTGAGGTTTGGGCCATGGCTTCAACATCGTGCGTCATCCTTTGCTGATGGAGGAGGCCCGGTGGGAACTGGAGGACCCTGTAGGATTTTGTGGCCCTGCCGTGCTCCAAGAAGCCGAGGTCCGGAAGCGCGGCGTTGCCATTGAAGTTTGCCCCATTAGTTACTGGGCACTGGAAATCACTGGGAACCGGTTTGGCTGGCGTGGATCAGTGAGATAAAGGGAGCCACCTATCTCCGCCTCGCTTGTTGCGCAGCTTTGAAGAACTCAGAGTATATGTGCACAGTATCATTGGTTCCCTCGTAATACGCATGAGAGGGCCAATGGAGAATAGACGTGCACTCTGTTCTTGTGCCGACTTGAAAGTCACACTCAATCCTTAGGAAATCATTCAAACCACCTGATCTAGTGGCCTTCCAGTTGGCTGAGGCAACCAAGTGCTTCGCTACGTCACCGATCTCCGTATCCACCCGGGCGTGGAGATGCTGAAGAATGGTTTGCCAGTGGTTATCTCATCAGATGATCCTGGCATTTGGAGCGCCAGAGGTCTCTCTCACGACTTCTGGGAGGCAGAAGTTCTGATACATTTTCGGGACGTTGCTGCTTTAATCAAAGGTGACACACTCTACGTCAAATTGTATCACACGGGAGTTCAAGACAAAACTGCATCATGTCACCATACCCATACTCTTCCATTCTAGACTACCTTGATCTACCTTGCGGTTGCTCTGTCGGGGAGTGCCTTGAGGCAAAATATGGTTTTAGGGGTGGAGATTTGTATTTGATGCGCCTGCACAGTTTCAGAGGGCTGCTGTCAGGCCACTGTTGCTTGGCAGCTCAGTGCTCGAGACTTGAAGACTCTCGTGCGAAACTCGAAACTTTGTCAGCACTGCAGTTCCAATGGTTGAAATTTTTGCAGGGAACGCCAGTGATGCCAGTTGCGTTCGCGTGCTTTTGTTTAAGGTGTGTGGCGCTGAACAGTTAGCAGTTGTTTACATTTGTCCGCAGTCTGAAGCCAGAGTGGATTGATGAGCTGAGGATTCAGTACAGTGGCTTAGAAGCTACTGAGAAGCAGAAAGTGATGGCCAATTGGAAACGGAACTGGAAGCAGTTCATGGCCAGATGGCGGTCATTTGAAGTGAGCGAAGTGAGCGAAGTGCGTGAAGTACTTATTTGATGCGCCCTTGGGCGGTGTACCCTGTGAAATCGATGTTGATGTGAAAGATGTGAAGCGGGGCAGGACCTGGGGACCGCTAGAGCCGCTGAAGTTGCTCTAAGAGCTATCAAGAACTGCTCCACAGCTTCCCGACTGGCAGGACAACCTCTAGTGACCAGCGGTTGCAAACTGTTGGAAACAATGTGATCACAATATATCACAATCTTTGATATTCTTTGATATTCTTTGATCAATCTCTAACGTGAGCCCCATGGGACAGTTGGGACATTGGTTCCACATGGTTACACTATATTACCATGTTCCACCGTTTCTATAGACTCTCTGAGCAAGGCTGTTGTTTCAGTTGCTGCCAGTGACACAAAGCTGATTGGATTACTTGGGTCCAATCACGCTGCCAGCTGTGCTGGTCGTCCCAGCCTGATCCGTTCGATGAAGCCACCCTTTTTCCGCAACTTGCACATGATGGTGGCTTCATCATGTGTCTTCAGCAAGCCAAATAGGCCTTTGCAAGTTTGGAATCAGACATCAAGATATGGAATGGGAATTATGTAATATTATGTAATGATTTGTAGAAAAAAAAACTTCGGTGTGTTTGGAACATTTCCCCGCCGCAGCTATGATGATACAAAATGGTAGGCGATTTATGAACAGGGAAACTGCTGGAACAACATGGAACAACCACATTATCCTCATCTTCCTCCTTCCTCCTCCTCCACATAATCGTAATATATCATAATCATCATCATCATCATCATCGTCATCATAGTCATAATCAACAGATATCAACAGATATCAACAGATATCAACAACATCAACATCAACATATTATATATATAGAAAAAATATATATAAACATCAGCAGCATCAGCACCCTGCCATCGCCATCGCCATCAACCATTAAGATGACCATTGCCATCAACCATCATCATGACCATCATCATGACCATCACCATGACCATCACCATGACCATTGCTGTGACCATTAGCATGATCATCACGATTATCAACAACAAAGACTATACCACACTTGGTTTTGCTGAGAGTGTGCAGTTGCTTTTCCAGCGGAGTGAGCGCTGAACCAGTTCAAAACAGGAGCTGCAGGCTGAGCTGGGCGCAGGAGGCATTTTTTTTTCTCAAGCCATACTGCTACAGCTAGGCGAGAGATGGAAACGCAACCCAAACTTTTAATCTGAGGTCTCATTTGATCGAATTGCTGCAGCTTTTGTAGGTTAATATGGTTTAATAATGTTTAATATCGTTTAATGGTTTCCCCATGTTTTCCCCACTTGCCAGGTGAGGCTCTCTAGGTTTTACTAGAATGTCAAATAGTATGTCAGAATATGTCAAAATAGATTGTCAGATCGAATGTCAGAAAAAATGTCGGACTAATTATGTCAGAATATGGGTCAGACAGAATGGAAGATGACATATTATTATGTAGATTGAATGCCCGACAAGATGTCAGAATATGTCATATAATATATATACACATACAATACATGTACATAGCATATTATATATATTTATATACAGATTTTATGTGTATATATATATATATATATCAGATTATATCATCATGTAAAATCATATACTGTATCAGTATGTATCAGTCAAACAAAGTGGCAGAATAAATGTCAATAGATGGGGGGGCCACATTTATGGGTCATGAAGCGCTGAGATTTCCACTGCCATTTTGCAAGTTGGAGGTCTCACCCCGGTTAGAAGATCACCCTGTGAGCCGGGGAGCCTAGCAATCACACAAGCGAACAGAAACAATCTCAGTTTGTGGTCCTCACCATGTCTTAGCATCTGTCCACAACCTAACTATGACTCACCTTTACCAAAGTGCTTTTTACAGGTGAGGTGACATGTTTTTAGCTGTATTTGTTGTTTGTCTTTGTAGCGGCAGTGTTGGTTGTTGGTAAAATGGTTGGAGCTTTCCCGGCCGAACACCTTATTCACAACATGTGCTGCCTGAATTTGGTAACCACACCAACTTCATGGGCTGTTTGAAGACAACAGGACATGGGATACCACATTGCTTGATACTTGCTGGAGTTTGAAGTGCTCACCGACACCGATTTCAAATCTTTATGAGCCCTTCGCGCCGGCTTCAGCAAGGTTCAAGATTTTCATACTCCACAGCACGATTCCCATGGATGAGCAGGAGCAGGATCGGATTTGGGGAAAGGCATGTAGATCATGTAGCAATATAGCATTTGCACTTTGGCAGAGACTTTGACTTGAGGACCTCTTGCTTCAACAGGTTCTATACAACATGTTGGGGATTTATGCTTGCACTTTTTGCGGTTGAAAGCTTCCAGGAAACAAATTCCAACGAGTCATGATCACAAAGGATTGCAAAGGTCTATATATAATGGCGTAATGGTCTATATCTTGCAAATTTTAACTGTGTTGTGTTGGCAGATCTAAACAGACTCCTGAGAGACTGCAGCAGAAGTCATGGTGGTTCCTGTAAGACACATTTGGCGTTGCCAAGCTGGCACCAGGCGTTTCAAGCTCCAGCAGAAAATGCTTCCCAGCAGCAGATGTCAGCCAATCCTTATCCCTTGCGCAGTCGCTGCGTAATGGTGATGGTGGCTTACAATGTTATAGGTGGGCGACCGGAAGAACATTTCAGGACTTTTAAACATGTTCAACATGCATGGCCCCAACCCTACTGCCTGACTATCAGAAGACCTAGGTTTGCCATATTTTCTTGGCATCAACCATTGCGGAGTCCTCTGTCACTTTGCCCAAGGCTCGTGGGGCATGTTTTTGTTTGTTTTTATGTGTTACTATATGTGCTCAGCGTAAAACATTTAAGGATATTAAGATATTTGACGATACTTACAGTAATGCCTGTTGAGAAGGATTCAGGTCCCGCAGCTTTTTAAAAAGACCCGCATCGATACATAGGCTACTTGCCCAGAACTGCAAAAGGGTGATGCAATTTCAACATGAGGGAGACCTGAGGTGTTAGCTGTTAGCTGAGAAACTGGTGAACAAGATGGGACGATGATGTCATGATGCGGAGTTCTGCGGCTTGCGGCAAATTGCAGTCCAATTGGGGACGCTACTGATACTGTATGGTCATAGCGATCAAATGAAGGTCCTGGTACGTCAATTCTAGCCAGAAAGCACGTTGTGGATTCCATATGATTCAATATGTATAGTTGATATGCTTGTATGATCTTGTATGTAATTAGTTGTACCATGTTGTACTGACATTTCTGTTGTCCATAGAGCTGAGCTGTGTCGCCAGGTCCGAGTGGTGATTGACACATGCCTTCGCCGACAACTGTCTCCTGACAAATCACGCCACGGCGTCAACTGCCTTTTGACACAGCGTCGCCCCCAGCCCACTGAAAAACCTGTTGTGGCGTCATGTTGTCTCATGATCCTATCGACTTGATTCTTGTTTTTTTTTGTCTGTGCTTGGCGGAATGCCGTAAATAACCCGTCTTTAAACTTCAACCTCAGGGCATCTCAGGGCCTTCATGGCTCTTGGATGACCTTGGTGTACTGGCAGGTTTGACAGAGAAATGAGAAAGATCATAAAAGATCTACAGCGGGAGCGCTGTATGCTGTTTCCGTGTCTCGCTTTGAGTTTCCTGTTGCTCAGGTGGGTCTCACATGCTTCAGCATCTCAACGATCTGGACGCGCAGGCAATGGGCAGCAAAATTATTCAAAATGATCGAGGAAGGAGTTGGGTGTCTACCCATGTCATCTCTTGCCCAAGAACTAGTCGCGATTTTAACATGTTTCAACTATTTTTAGATGGCAGGAACCACCAATAATCTTTGTGGCCGTTGATGGTAGCTCATGTAGCTCGATGACCCGGTGGTACGAAGGATACGAAAGCACGATCTCCATTTCGGCCAGCAGCTCTAGTGCATTTTCATGTAGATCAACTATTTTTTGCCCAGCTCTAGTTCATTTAGCAAGGCTATTAGTTGTATAATTCATCAGTGGCAATAACACATGCTGTATCTGCTTGGGTCATGCACTTTGAGTTTAGAGGTTTAGATCTTAAATTGCAATGTCATCAGCCCGCACAGTTTTCCCAAGACAGAGAGAGAGAGAGAGAGCTATTGCATGTGGGGCAGAACAGCCGCGGCGTACGGGTTGACCTGAGATTGTTTTGATTGTTCGAACGGGCCGGCCTTCCTTGCAGTCTGTTGCAGGCAGAGTTTATCCAGGAGTGTCAATCAGGTTGGTGCCCAGGCGGGCAAACTCGGATTTTAATTCTATTTTTCGGAGTCCGTTGGCAGTGCACCCAGGGGATGTCTATTTCTGAGCTTGGAGACATCAGTCATAGCCCCCCTTGCAGGGCAGGCGGGCGAAATGATACCCGCTGCAGTGGGTTTCAGCATGTCCGCTTGGCCCCAGGACATTCTACACCCAGCACATGGCACAATATGATGCGCCGGAAATCGAGCAGGACACGACACCGACAGCAGGAGTTTGTGTTTCAAATTGCAGTATACATTTACTTGATTATCATTATCATTATAATTTACCATGGAATTTGTCTTCTTCTATGTTTTTCCGATTGTAACAGTTTAAAGGCCTATCACATTTGAGACCTATTAGCCTATAATGTATGTAGTTGGCAGGCTTACTTGATTGTCGCATATTGTCCGAATGCCTCCCTTGGATGATTGAGCATCAAGTGAACAACAGGACTTTCTTCTATGACAATCGCACATCGCTCAAACAAGTGCTTTATGCACGATAAATCTGCTGATGAATCGATTGACTTTTAGAACCAGCCAGGATTAGGACGGGACAGGTACATGTGTGGTTCGTGTGATGTGTCAGTGGAGCCATGCCAGGCTCCGCTTGAGAAGCTCTATCTCAATGATGGGTGCTCAGATGTTTCCTGGGAGATCTGGGAGGGCGAGGCTCAAAACTTAACATGAGCCGTCATAAAGAAGGTGACCGTAGAGGCGCGTCAGGTTGTTTGGCAAACTCTTCAAGTGTGAATTTGATTGTGGATCCTGCCTTTGTTACTTTGTCACCCAGTTTGTTGCTGAAGACGATCCCTCAGCACATTGCATTTTTTCAGAACCCAATGCTTACCATTACCATCAGTATCATAGTGTACATTCGGATTAATTTTGTCTTTGTGGTCCGCTGAACCGGATATTCAATGCCATGCAAGACAAAGGTAAAGTTAAACAATTTAAAGATGACAAGCAAGGACTACGAACTGACCCCCACAAAAACCATGCGGAGCTGGCTTGCCAGATTGCAGCATTTTTGCACCTCAAGCACTGACGGTTGTGGCAGGGTGCCACCGATTCCAAAGGTTTCAGCTAATGCAGGAATGTTTTAAGATGTACTAGACAGAGAGGCAAAAGAATGCATGAAGGGATGCAGCTTCAGACTCAGGCTATCCCAGGCCCCACGCCAGTGCTTTCTGCAGCATCAATAGTCAACACTACTAAGCATCACATGACAAACAGATATGGTTGAAACATGTTGAAACATGGTCACATTTGAGTGGCCTGGATTTGATTCCGAAGAATTATATATATCTTCTTTTGCCACATCTTCACACAGAGCAAGAACCTATGAGCACCGTTGGCTGCAGTGGTTTCTACACAGGACACATACAGCTACCTGCTTGTGTTTTTCTTGATGTCAAGGTGATGTTGGTGATGGTCTTCAGCAATAGTAATGTGTTCGTAGGAGGATGTAGGAGGCTTGCCAGGCTTGCATTGAATTTGAATTCGGTTCCTTACTCGCCATACTCTGTCAGGTCTGTGTGGAGCTTGTCTATTGCAGTTGCTTTGAGGCCAATACGGCGGCGACCATTATATACTGTACATTACTGTACCATACTGTACCTTCTGCGGCCTATGGCTCAGACAGTCTTATTCACGAACTACTCACATCATCCACCGGACGTTTTTGCAGCGTCTGCGATCCGATTACGAATCATGTATCTCAGATTGCCATGGCTTCTTTCCATGGTTTTTCTGCAAGCACATTTGCTTTTCATTGGGCACAGCATTTCTGTGAAGGGCGGCAGACAAGACGAGCAGACATGCGCACCGCTGTCAAATCAGGAGCTTTACTCTTCGGTCAAAGTCTCCATTGGCGACCCTGCGCAGACCTTTGACTTGGTAGCTGATACTGGCAGTGACTCGTGCATTGTGAAGGACTGCACGTGCAATCAATGTCCAGCAGAGTGGGGAGGCTGCTTCAATGGCCGCAAGAGCTCAAAATCATTCAAGTTGCCAATGTTCCTGGTTTCTGGTCATGAGATGAGAATAGAGCTGACGAAGCAAAAACAGCCACAGTTATTTCAATTGCTTGCAGGCAAATCCAAGCAAAGCAAGCAACCCCAGTACTGTAGTGGTAAAGCATGGCAAAGAAATGCAAAGCTACATTTTTCCACCGGGCCCCAAGTGAGGAACATGCGAGAGTTGCTGATGTGATCTCATGTGTAAGCTGAGGTTAAAGAAGCAGAAACTGATACACCCAGAGAAGCTCCTGCGTCGATGGTAATGAGTTTCGGCAGCGGAGACATCTCGACACAGGTGGCTTCAGACCAGGTCCAACTTGGTGCTGTAACTTGTTCTGCGGAGGTTATGGCATCACTTTTTTGCGGTTTTCGCTTTCTATGGTGTGACACTGGGGTCTAGATTGTTTCTTTATATAAATATGTTGCATTTACATTTGCTTGATTTTCTTGTTAGGTACAAGCTTACATGGAGAATGGCTTGCTGCTGATGGTGGATCATGGTATCAACCTGAAAGGCCGTCAGATGCCAGGGCAGAAGGTTTCCGTTGGAGTTTGTTCCAACTCAGCGCTGAATGCTAGAAAAAAATGAAAATAGAAGTAATTGAAGTAATAAACAATATGAAATAATGATATAGCATATCATGTTGACAAAATGCAATCCTTGAGCTCAATGTGGGGATTCCTTCCCATCCTGTTGAAGGATGTAACGGGTGTTGCGACGCCTTATTGGGCCCGAACCGGGTGGACCCATGCCTGTCTTCAAATCATCTGAGTATGCCTCCTGAAACATCCTGAAACTGCATTAAGTCTTTGCACATGTTGGGGCTTTAAATGATTTTAAATGTGGAGCTGCACAGCTGAGAAATATTTAGAATTATTTAGTCCTGTGCTCCAACTTGGAAGACGTTCTTACATCCTACCACAAAGCTGTGCACACCAAGCATGGCACGTCTATACTGTTTCTATCCCACTTGTCAGATTTGTGAGTGGGCTTGGGTTATCTTCCACTACAATCGCCACCATTGATCATTGATCGCTGGACTGTTCACTGCGATTTCACCACCAACTGTTGTGACACTTCATTTCCGACGCTGCACTGGTGGTCGAAAAACACGGGAGTGTCATAGAGAATCCATGTCTATCATTGTCATTTATTGTCTATCTAGCGTCAACCCCCTTCATACCATCCCTTCACCCGAGTCCTCCGTTGTGATGTGCGGGAGGTCACTTTGAGGGCATTTTGGGCTTGGGTCGGCCAGTGGTCAAGACTGAGAAGACCGAGTCCGAGTCCCATGATGGAAAGCCCAAGATCAAAGTGCCAAGTTTCCTCGAAACTGCCGGTGTGCGACGTTTCTCCATGTGTTTCAACCACAATGCGGATGGCACCCTGGGCCTCAAAACGGTCCCGCGCGAGAATTTGCTGACCTCTACAGGAAAAGTCCACTGGTCCCTGAACTTCCATGGACTGTCTATTGGGGAGCTAAAAGTGGACCTCTGCAGCAGCTCAAAGTGCAGTGTGATTCCGGACAGCGGCACCACCCTTTTCTCCGGGCCTGAAGCCCAGATTGCAAGCATCTACGAAGCCCTTTGCCTCAGCTGGCAACGATGCAGGCAGACTCACACAAAGCTCCGAGCGGAAATGCAAAGATTGTCCGAGGAAGGAGTGGAAGTAGAAGGAACTTCTGAGAGGAAGGTTGGACTTCTTGAATCAAATCCGGATGAATTCCTGGACATCGTCTCAAATCTTGCAGCTCGTAGCGGCGAAGGTGTGGCATTTGCAGCTGAAGGGCCAGGATGGACAAGTCAAGCTACAGGCTGGGCAAGTTATCATCGTGTCGCAAAGTGTTCAGGTATTGTTTTTGTATGTTTTTGTTTCGGTACTGAGTGCAACATAGTGCAGCCAATGTGCAACCATGGTCAACTCACACAGCTCTGCCAGGATTTGACACGGCCAAACTCGCACGTGATGCGTCCCAAAACCTCCACGGAGCAACACAGTCATCTGAATCTGATTCCGAAGGTGCCTTTGCAAATGACTTTGGAAGCACTTCAATGTTCACTTCAATGCCTGTCCACAATTTTTCCACAGCTCAAATCTGCAAACGGTCTTTTGTATTTTTTGTTATTGTTTTCTTCGAGTGTACATTGCTTAAGAATGCTTACATTATGCTTAATACTTATCCGATTTTTGAGCTGACGCTCGTCGTCGGCTCCGCCGGACTACTCGGCCCTCCATTTCATCGCAGTGTGGGCTTGAAAGCTATTGAATGAGGACCTGCTTCAGAAATATATTCCTTATATATGGGAGTCGCCCGTAAAAGCAGATAACAAATTTATGAATTGATGCGTTTACTCTGCTTTGCGCGATTGCCAAAACCTGCATCGCGATAGGCTGAGCGATTGGTTGGCGATTGGTTATACGGCTACGACTACTA
>Ga0126342_10014165_pt1 | contig 14096 bp, 15 predicted proteins | sample Cyp1metagenome_FD_92528 | JGI IMG/M metagenome (GOLD analysis project Ga0126342, IMG submission 92528) | Coral microbial communities from Lord Howe Island, Old Settlement Bay, Australia - Cyphastrea 1 metagenome | ecosystem: Host-associated > Invertebrates > Cnidaria > Coral ...
ATGTTTAATGATGTTTAATGATGTTTAATGATGTTTAATGATGTTTAATGATGTTTAATGATGTTTAATGATGTTTAATGATGTTTAATGATGTTTAATGATGTTTAATGATGGTTAATGATGGTTAATGATGTTTAATGATGTTTAATGATGTTTAATGATGTTTAATGATGTTTAATGATGTTTAATGATGTTTAATGATGTTTAATGATGTTTAATGATGTTTAATGGCATTGAATCATTTCACTGGCTTTGAGCTGGACCTCGTGCTGCTGGGACGTGCTGCCAAATGGCAGGATCACTTGATGGCGGCGGCCATGTGGCGCCTAACTCGCTGCATCGATGGTCGAACTTTCTTGCAGCCGCAGAAGGAAGTGAAGGACCAGAATCATCAGAATCATCGGAATCAATGGGCCAGGATCAGAAGTGATGGGAACTTACCATCCTCTCGTGCAAACTCGGAAGGTTTCATTTTTTTAGCCGGTGCAAGTGTATGGCATTGTGTGGTACTGTTACATGTTGATCATGACTGATCCTGACTGATCCTACCTGATGCTAAGTATGGAGGTCTACAGATCGGATTGGAATTGGGGAAGGATCAAGGCTTCAAGCCAATCACAGACTAGCAACTAGCAAGAACGCCCACACGCACACGCACACACACTCACACACACACTCTGTTCTTCCAATCTAAACAACTCCTAAGACTTCTAGAACAGTTCTCTGAGGTTCTCTCATGATCCGCAATGTCAGTTCCAAATCAGGGCCAAATTTGGATCCCATCAGGGCAATTTGATGCATGTTCTCAGGGGGTCATTGCAGCAAACTCGGCAAACGACGTCAATCCACAGTGGAAGACAGTCCAAACTCGGGTCGTCCCACTGACTTGGCGAGGAAGCTGCGCCTCTTCAAGAAACGAAGCGCAAAGTCTTGGTTCCTCATTTGTAATCAGTGAATCAGTGCCTTGAAGCCGTCAGTTTGGGGTATCACAACACTATCGTAGCACTATTATGGCTATTCGAAATGCAACAAGAGTAACAAAAGCAGCGCTTTGATTGTTGTAGGGAAGGGTGGTCAAAATACCGAAAAGCACCGCGTGACATTCTGCATCCACTCAGGCAGAATTGCTGCACTGTGATGTGAATGCTGAGCGGCGAGGCACTGGGGTCAGTGTGCAAGTTTGGATGACACCGTTCTCGTCTTGTATTGTCTTCTTGTGATTATTACTGATTAGTTGATATGATTTCTGATCGGATTCTTCATCCAAAAACAGTGACAGAAACAAAGAACCGCTCCAGGTCCCGAAAGCACAGCTTTGCAACTTGACTTCAAAACGCGTTCAGTGGGTCTTATGATGTTTTATGGCTTTCACCCCTCAGAGCTTGGCAAGTTTGGAGATGCAAATCATGTGGACATGGATTCGGCAGAGCGCACGAAGTTGTCCACAGCATGTTAAAGAAACTTTCAGCATGCTTTGTTGATGACACTAAACCATACCAAATCACTTCGAACCAGAACCTTAGGCGATTGTTGCAAGAAGGTCACCTGGCTGACTTGAGCAGTGAGTCTTGCCAATGACAGAACGATTTACAGTACTGCAATCATGCCTCGAATATTTCCCTGGTGCCTGATGCATCCTAAGAGCACATTGCTGTGAGTCAGAGGATGTCAGAGGTAGATTGTACTGACATTGTACTGACATTGTACTGACATTGTACTGACATTGTACTGGTTGTAGCAAGATGTAGCAAGCTTTGACAGTGGTACAATGTGGATCAATGTGGTACATGATGGATATTTGATGGATCATCTTGGTACATCTTGGTACATCCTATTCGCAGAGGCATGAAGCAAAAAGCTGCAACGGGTGCTGAACTACGCGCGTCATCTCCAACGTCTCCAACTACAGGTGCCATTGGTGCCATGCTCATGAACTCCTCAACCTTCTGAAAGCATCTGCATCAGACAGCATATTCCACACTTGCAGCAAGCTCAACCAAGATGAACCAATGTCTTCACGCTCTTCACGGGTGCATAGTTTTGCTGACTTTTGCTATCTGCCTTTGTATCTGCCAATCGATTTTCACGGTTTCGATCGGTTTCGGTTGAACCACGAAATGCTCATCGACTCATCGATACTCTGATCATTCTGCCAGCTGGCTCTCCTTCTCCGGAACGCCGGCCGCAACCAACCCGTCCAAGCTCCTCAGCCCACACAGGGGCCAGGAGGGCCAGGCGCATTCGAATTTTTGTTCGGAAAATTGTGACATCTTGTCTAATCATAGTCTAATATACTATATATATATATATATTCTACTCTACTTAATAGCCTAATTGGCATGTATTTAGCATATTAAGCATTATTAAGCATCTGTGAGCATTGCCTTTCGGAATACTTCGGGTACCTTTGAAGTTCGGCCATGGTCATGCTGTATCATGACGAGCTTGTGGCTTTCACTTGGGGCAACAAATCCATTTTTGTTCCCTTCAAACATGTTCAAACATCATGAAGGAAGGTGTGGATGGTGTGGGACCGTCTCTGCAAGACCAACAAGTCTTGCTTTCTGTCGCTGTCGCTACATTTGACCAGTTTCTGTTACAGTCCCAGCTTCAAGATGACTATGGTCCCCAAATCAAACCAACGCAAACTTCACCATGTCTTTTGCCCCAAGGCAGTGCTGTTGCCAAGTTCTACAAGCTGAAATCGAGTCGCCTGGCAGTGGGGTTGCGGCAGCGTCATACACTTCTGAAAAGCCTGGTGTATGATGTCACTGTGTCACATTGTGATGATGAACTCAGCTAAATTTAGTTGGATCATTGTCTTTTTTTGTATAGAGCTGGTGCCACACTTTAAGATCAATAAGTAGTGCAAGCCCAGCCGCATGGCCAAACCTCAAGCTAATTTTCACAGTAGGACTGGGTTTCAAGTCAAGACTTTTGGAAAGGTCCCACATGACCGAGACAATCACTGGCAGAAATTGTTCGCGATATACATCGAACATATTCAAACATCAAGATGCCTCAAGATCATCAAGTATTTTTCCGCATCTTTCAGAACTTTTCAGAACTTTTCAGCACCTTCCGGTAGTACCGTTTGCGCCAAGGCTACGTCAACATCGGCCTGCGCCGCAGCGATGGCACCGTGCGCACGGTGACCCGTGCGATGTCGGCCTCGCAGCTGGCGCGGCGGAGCGAGCCCAAAGGAGTCCCAAGGCGGTGAAGTGAAGTGGTTGAATCGGTATGAAATGGTATGATACTGCGCAGATACAGTACCATACAGTACCATGTTGTTGAGCATTTCTGAAAATAAATGATTATAAAATATTATAAATAAATAGGTAAATAAATAAATATTATATATATATATCTATATATATATATATTTACATTCATTCAACACAGGCTCCAAAAAAGGCATCGAAATTGGTAGCTGGAGCTACACAGAACAACATAGAAACATGGAGGACATATACTTGTAGAACTCTGAAACAATCCCTGAATCGAGATAATCACTGAATCTAAATCATGCAGCATGGCATGTGCCTGTTGCATGCCATTTTTTTGATTTTGATCAATTGGTGCAAGATCTTCGTCACACAAGAGAGTACCATGATTAGTATGAGCTACTATAAGATGTTTTCTGCAGGAAAAGATGCTGCTAGTGTGTTGGTGCTGGTGAGACATGTGGACTTCGAGTCCACCAGGCAAAGCACCGAGAAAGGTGAGGGCCCGGCAATGTGAAACTGAAGCGTTGAAGCAGTAGAAGCATGCAAAGTCCCATGCGTGTGATGTGTAGTACAGTAGGACTCAGTAGGACTCAGTAGGACTCAGTAGGACTCAGTAGGACTCAGTAGGATTGGATCAACTCTTGAGAGTCAGCATCCATTGCCGTCGATTCAGTTTCTTAATGTTTCTTTGATATCAAACCACAAGATACCCTGGAGTGAACTTCTCAAGTCTTTTACAAAGAGATGTAGAGAGGTTTGCTTCTGCGTCATTCCAATTGCATTATGTACACACTCGTCTGCTTCCTCACAAGCATTTTCCTCAGGCAAGTTGTCCAAGTTTCTTTCAGAAGTTCTAGATTGTCAAATCATGGCAAATCAAGATGATTACTATCAAGTGTCGATCCGGTTGTTGGATTTTCAATTTCAGGGAACAGTCTAGAAATTGGCTGATCCGCAGGCCCAAACGATGGCCTTCTAAAATTGTTCCAGATGTTGGCTGTCGTGATGTTGTGTTGACCACTGACAAGTGAAGGGTGCTGGCCAATCTAGGCAGGAGCTAAGCTGAGCAAGAATAAGACAGAACAAGCAATCCACGATAAGTGTTGGCATCGCATGACAGACCATCTGGCGTGGCGTTGAACCGTCGACTCGGAGGTTTAGCAAACTTCTTTCACCGAAAAGCGGCTGAAAGCATCAGCTGCTCTCCCCAAAGGGAGGCGAAGAATCCTTCCCTGCAGGGCTCCCACGAAGAGCACATGGGAAAGACATGGAAGGCAAAGATGCCAAAGATGCCAAAGATGCCAAAGATGCCAAAGCGATTCAGTTTGCAGTTGGGAAAGTAATGTTGAGTCGCTGAAAAGTGCGAAAGAAGCGCAAGCTGTTGCAGGTTGTTGTTCGGAGGGGAAGAGTGGTTTCAGTTGATCCCTGAAAGTGCGAAAGCAAAGTGCAGATGGGTCTGAGAGGTGAGAGCAAATAGATTCTATAGATTTCTACAGATCAGAATGACTCAGAATGACAGAATGGGACGATGTCACGATGTCTCAATGTTTTGCAGGCCCGTGAAGGTGATCCGCCTTATGACTCCCACTGTGTCGGGCTAAAAGCAACAGCCGTATAAAGCGAGTGCATGGAGTGCAGACACTTTGCAGTAGATGTGTTTGGACATGTTTGGACATAGGCTTGTTTATGTTTGTTTTTCTGAGGCACTGGATCGTGGTTTGCTGGAACGAAATGGGCGCAAACTGGAGATGGAGCGCAAGGTGGATCGTGAAAGGGCAGTTTCTGAGAGAGAATTCATGCTAGATGTGAATTGTTTCTCTGTGAATTGTAGGAACATTGCAGAATGTGTGATGTTCATCTGATAAACATCGACAACGATATACTATTATACACATTTACAGGTTGATCAGGTTGAAAAATGTTGGACAATATATAGTTGAAATATGCTGAATTCAATCAAAGCCCCGTCAGGTGATCAGGGCTGGCAACTTTTCGCAGGCTGTTGGGATCTGTTGGGCACGGAACTGCTTCTGTTCGAGGGACACCGGGGACACCTCCTGTGCAGAATTCCATTGCTGGAGCTCCTTGATTTATCATTTCAGAGCTGCAGAATGCTGAGACATGCTGGGACATGCTGAGACTGTAAAGCAGAGGGTGTTGAAGCTCGCAAAATAGGACGTGCTCGTACATGGACGTACAACCTTCTGTCTTCTAGGTTTGCAATTAACTTTGGCTAGTGAAGGTTCTCAAAGAATATCAGGTGTGATGGGTAATGTATGGTAATGTACAGTAGCATGGGAATATGGGGGAATGAAGGGCAAATGCAGTAGCGTTGCTTCCTGTGAGGATGCAGGGCCACAGAATCTGCTGAAAGATTTGTTGCGAGAGGTGCCCAAGGGCTCTCGGGTTTTCGGCCACAAAGAACCTATGACTCGCGTGGGTTGTGCTGGTTGCAATATGTTGCACTATTTTCTCAACTTGGTATACAGGGGGCCGCAAAGCTTTTTAGAAAGTCAGCTGCAATTGCGCGACAACAATTTAGCATACTTTAACTCACTATGCATTGCAGAGACTAAGTCGGTCATTTCACATCAGACCCAAGGCCTGCATAATTTCCAGAGGTCTGCTGATTTCCGCTGATTTCCGCTGATTTGGTGTTGAAGGGGCGGACTTCCCAGGCCCGCAACTCCACACCGAGCGGACTCCGGGCGACCAACTTTAACGAGGCATTCAGGATACTGAAGTCACTGACATGATTTCAGACTTGATAAACATTGGGGAAGTAAATATATATATATTAAAAAAGACGTGTTTTGAGGCTCTCCTGGAATTCTATTTCTCCCCTGGTGCCTATCTATCGTCGCATGACTACCGAGCTGTTTATCATATTTATTCATATCTATTCACTGTCTAGAACTCTGCATCAACAACAGCATAGACACAATATCTGCATCAGTGCACATCTCATATCCAGACAAACGTACTCAGAGCTAGCAGTGTTCCTGTGTATTTAGCGTTGTTTAGGCACGTGCATGTGCACGTGCCTAAACAGAATCGCTGCCACTGGCTTCAAAGCACTAGGTGAATCGCCTCCTGGCGCGAAGTGAAGAGGAACGACTTGCATTTGAAGAGTTGGATCGAGAACAGCCCGGCATCTCGGGTGCTTTCTGGCGATGTAAATGGGAACGGCAAACTGCAACAAAATGCAACAAGGAAAACCAAGGAAAGCTATGCAACCGAAAGGTGTGTACGACCCCAGGAGTGTATCATTTGGTCGACTTCAACTTTGCATGCAACCACGTTATATGAGTTGATGCAGAAAGGTTCTCACTATTTTGTCATGATCTTTATGATTCTTTATGCATATTTATGCAACAAGATCCTGTTTCTTGTATTTTCTTGTTGACCTTATTTTCTTCTTGCCCCGTTGGCATCGAGCTCTAAGGTTTGGGTTTAGTCCCAAGGACGGCAGCGTGGAAGAGCAGTTGGAGAGGCCGGCAGTCGGTCATCAGATCTGACTATGGCCTCGTTATTTCAGAGCTGACATGGCAGAAGTTTTGGCTCTGGTACCAGAAACATGTTTTTTTCTGTTTCGACGAAGTAAGCTACAAACTGAGTCTTTGATCGCTGTCAAGTTTACACAATGCCTGCATAAGAAAAGCTTAGGCAGTTGTCCGTCTCACAACAAAGACGCTACGTTTGCCGTAAAACTCTGTATATATATATAGTCTGTCTGTCTGTCTGTCTGTCGGTCGGTCGGTCGGTCGGTCGGTCGGTCGGTCGGTCGGTCTGTCGGTCTGTCGGTCTGTCGGTCTGTCGGTCTGTCGGTCTGTCGGTCTGTCGGTCGGTCGGTCGGTCGGTCTGTCTGTCTGTCTGTCTGTCTGTCTCTGTCTCCGGCGCAGTCTTCTCCGGCGCGCTCCCCCAGCATCCGGCTGGGGTCGGCGGATATTACACATTATTATACACTTATATTATATAATGTGTACAGTGTATATATATATATATAAAGAGAGAGAGATAGATTCATTATCGCCACATTCCCATGACTTCCAAGCATTTTGTCAAAAGGCCAGCAAGCATCTCTTTTCAAAATCAGCAGGATCTAGCAGGAAGTCTAGTCAGCATTTTTTGGAATGTTGTAGGGAAGTCAGAAGGACATCTAACTCAAGTCACATGCACCTCTAGATCCAGAAACTCTAAGTTGCAGTTTTTGAGTACGCCAGGGCTGGTCGGCTGACCCGAGGTGGAGAAGGCCATCCCATTATGACTACAATTCAGCAGATGTCAACTGTTTGTCAACACATTGGCTACATGTTGGAAAAAAACATGAAACACCCAAATTCCGATTTGTGTACCCCATGGCCCAATCTAGATGTTCTGTATTTGTTTGTGATTTGGCTGGCACGGGTCCTTTGTGTCAGCCTGCCAAGGCCGGACATATGCGAAGTCTGCCAGGGCAGTTGCCACAAACTCAGCACAACATGGCGCAGTGTAGCCCAAGCTGGCAAATCATGCGTCCAAAAACCGAAAAAATGTCAAACATAGAAATATCACATAATATAATATATATATATATATACATATTCATATATGAGAATGATTTTGCCAAGAGTCTTCGCACCTGGTTCTTGTGTGAAGCCATGACAGCTGCTGGTTGAAAGGCTGAAAGTCTCGTCAAGCAAAGGCGAGGAGCCCGTGAGTGAAGGAGGAATCAGTTGCATCAACCAATTAGCAGTTGAAACAGCCCATGATGGCATTTGATCCTTCCGATCCTTCCGGTTAGGAACACTGACCGCGGAACAATGACACACCTTTTTGGACACTAGTTGGGATGCCGTAGCCACAAGAGGCTTGTGAGCATTTGATGTTTTTTTCGAAAAAGCGCGCTACAATTTGTGGGAACTCAGTGAACTTCAGGGCGTTCTTGCACAGATCCAGCTTCTCACGGCACCAGGCGTGCGAAGGATAAGAAAGACGGTAAAGTGAAAGGCAGTGATGCAAAGGCGACAAAGGCGACAAAGGTCGCAAAAGTGAGGAGATCGGCTTGACTTTGGAAGAAAGTTCGGATAAAGGTAGTTTTTTGGGCCTTTTTGGACCTGCAGTCAGAACACCAAGAGAATATGTAATACTGCAATCAAATGCTTTTCCTTTCTGACCAAGTGTTTGTTGCCATTCATGTTACAGGAAGTTGCCAAAGGAGTCTACTCCGCAAAGTTATTTTACGGGTAGTCCATACTGGGTGTAGTTTGCGCCTGTTCAGCAACAGCCAAGACCAGAAGTTCGTGATGAAAAAAACTGTAAATTGGTGGTGTTCCTGACTACATGTGACTAATCACCGACCAAGGAATAGACACATCAGCAAACTGTTGTTTTTTGCCGAACAGGATGAACAAAGGTCGCGCCTTAGTATGAGCATTTCTACTTGCCACAAGTCTTGGCAAGACAGCATTAGCAGCTTAGCAACCATATGCGCAGAAAAGCAAGCCTGATGCACAGCTGTTCAGGCCCGACACAGTTTGCACAATTGTTTATGTCCAACATCGTTGAGAGGAAATAGAAGTATCTTTCAAGCTGTAAGGGTACTTTGGCGAGATTGGACAGAATATTCAGGAATGATATTCTGTACACCATGTACTATTATGCCTGCCGGGAAACAGCTTGCAATAGTTCTCTGATGGTTTGCTGAGTTTCTTTCCCAGATTCAGGTCATTTGATCTTTCTTCCAATCTTGGAAGGCCGCTGCTTGGGCGAGACAAAGGCTATTTCTATCTATTCCTTTTCCGGCCAAGTTTTCGGTTCCAAGATTGCCCAAATAGAAGCAGCAATTTGCTAGGCACCAGCACCAGTTTGGCACCACGCTCACCTCACTTTTCATTGAACAAAGCTCACTGCAGCCATTCTAGCCATTGTCACTGCCATGGCGTTGCCAAAGGCGAGCTACGCTGTGTCTGGGTTTCTTCTCGGAGCTGGAGTGGGATGGTACTATGATTACGTCGTCGTTGGTGCAGCTGTCGGAGCCACTTGTGGCATTTGGTGGGCCATCCTGCTGCATTTGATCGATCTCCCTTCCAAACCTTCAGCAAGATCCAAGCCTTTGGTACAGACTCCGGAGCAAGGACTGGTGAAGCAGTGGACAAAGGATGACAAACAGACACAAAGCAATGGGCAACTTGGTTTGTTTTAGATTGTTTTAGCCTTTGCATTCGTCAAGTCCGCTCTTCATACTTTTCTTTCTGTTCGATCCATAGGGGGCCAATATCACGGAGAACTTTTTTTTGGGGGTAGAAAATTGATTCCGCTGTGTGAGGCAAGATCAAGTAGCTCCAACGCAAGAGCGCCCGACTCATATCCAGCGTCTCAAGAACAACAGAAAATATTTGGACAAGTCGAATCACTTGGTGCATAAGCATGACCGACATGAAAAGCATTGACGTGAGAACGGGGCAACATCCTCGGGAACCTGTTTCCATGAGTTCCTTTGAGCTCCATCCTGGTGCTCAACAAAGACAACAAAGATTGTAGTTCTCTCCATTTGAAAGGTTTCTGTGGATCTGGTCCACTGACAAGCCTACCATCTCGGACCGAAGAAGTGGGACCAATGTGCCCTTTCATTTGATACCGGGTGTTCCATCCAATTCACGTTTGAAATGAAAATATGATTGAAAGAAGAAACATTATTATTAGTTTATTGTTTAAAGATTGCCAACCTTAATCATAGATGAATTATAAATTATAAGTCAAATCCGCACAAGGCGGTTCCTATAAGAATAAGACTATCATTATACTGTGTATATATATATGTCATGTTTTATTCATAATGGATGGGATATTATGTATATATATAGTGGTTTCCTTGACGGTGGTGATTGGGATGAATTTGCAGAAATCAAAATATTATGCAAATTGCCTTCTACCAGATTTAACATGCATAATGAGGATTAGTTGAAGCACGCAAGTGAAGACAGTATAAAACAAATCATTTTGCAGATTGAAAAAGCGTGAAGCAACAAAATCAAACCTTAAAATATCTTAAAATAACATTTAGAACATTCTTTTAATAAGCATTCACTAAGGATAAATATGACCCAACCAGAGCTGGTAAGTACATTGATTTGCCCAGATTTATTCAGTTGAAAAAGGTATGCACCAATATCATAAATGAAGATAATAGATATTACTACTGCTAATCTTACTGGAAGGTATGGCACGGCACGCGCGCGTTATGTGGCAGCTCGAAAATCCCCCCCAAAAAAATAAACTTGGAAAATTTCCAGAAGACATACTCAGTAAGTCTTAGTATTTGCCAATCTTTCGCGAAAACTAATTTCCGTTTGTTTTTTGCGCTTTCAAAATCAGTCGAACATTTTGGGATTTTACATTTTCGCGGTTCCAAAAAAAGTCGATTATTTTGGCATGTTTTTTTCGTGCTTCTAGATGGTCCTAGCACTTGTACCGCTTCGCTATTCAGTGAGAATGCGCGATTGCTCAAGCTGTGGTGCTGCACAATTATGTGCTCTCAGAGGACGGACGAAGATGAAAGACGGAGGACAGAGGACGACGGAAGACGGCTGACAGAAGATGGAAGATGAGCGACGAAGGACGAAGCATTGAAGACGAAGGACGAAGGACGAAGGACGAAGGACCGAGTACGTAGTGGAGGCCGGAAGACGAAGGATGGAGGACGGAAAACGAAAAAAGAAGAAGAAGAAGAAGATGAAGAAGACGAAGAAGAAGAAGAAGAAGACGAAGAAGAAGAAGAAGAAGACGAGGAGGAGGAGGAAGAAGAAGAAGAATGAAGGACGGAGGACGGAGGAAAGAGGACAGGACAGAGCGCACAGGACGGAGGACAGAATATACGAAGGATGAAGTCTGGAATACGAAGGACGGATGGAGGATGGAGGAGAGGAGGCAGGACGGAGGTTGGAGGGCAGAGGATGGAGGACAAAGGATGGAGGAGGGAGGACGGAGGACAGAGGACGGATGATAGAAGATGAAGGCCGAAGGATGAAGGACGAAGGGCGAAGCATGGAATATGAAGGGCGAAGGACGGAGGCTGGAACAAGAAGAGTAGAGAATAGAGGATGGAGGACGAAGGGCGGAGGGCGGGGGACGGAGATGGACGGAGCACGGAGGATAGACGATGGAAGATGAAGGACGACGGCTGTGGAAGGCAAAGGACAGAGGACGGCGCCTGGAAGACGAAGGAAATAATGAGACTCAAACTACTTGTTATGGAAATGAATAATTGATATATTATATTCAATGGTTCATTGGGTTATTTAGAAAGTGTTACGGAAAACAATATTTGAATATTAAATAATAAAAATGAAAAAAAAAAATGGGAAAAAATGAACTATGATTCGATAATTACCCCGAATTTTGACGATTTTGTGAGGGCCTAGTTCGAACGAATGGATACGAACGAATATATGTCGAATAAAATCGGGGAACTAAATTATAATTAGGAATTAATTTGAATTATTATTAAACGATTTATAACGGAAAATTTTATATTATTTAAATGGATTTTTTTAATAAAATATTTTTATTAAAATATTAAATTCGATAAAATATGGTTTAATTTAAATTATTATTATTTAATTTGAAATTTATTAAAAACTATATTGTTTAATATATATATATATTTTTTAATTTATAGATTTTATAATTATTAAAATTTAAATTATATATTATTTTAATGGAATTTTTATATGATATATTTTACTAAAAAAATTATGATTAATATTATTTTCTAATTTTAATAAATATTATATAAATTTGAATTTTATTAAAAAACATAATTTTGGATGGAATTTAATTTATTTTATTATTATATTTATTTTAATTTATATATTTTATAATTTATAATGATAATTTTATATCTTTTGAATGGAATTCTTGCGCAAGATGATTTGCTAGAACATTAGATTTGATAATTTTTTGATGAAAAATATAAAAATTATATAAATTCATTTGTTATTATAATTATAATTTAAAATAATATCTAAATTTTATAAATTTATATTTTTTTATATATATAATATATTATTAGGAAGAATTAATCTTTATTCGGATAGAATTTTTGCATAATATATTTATTTTATTTTTTTTTCAAAAAATTAGAATCGATAGAATTCTTTCTAATTTAAATTAAATTTATGAAGATTTAAAATCTTCTTTTTTGAATTATATATATTATAATTTATAAAGGAAAATTATATATTATTCGGTTCGATAGAATTCTGATTCAGATCAATATTGGTGATTTGAACCCCATTAAAATTCATAATTTTAAATATTACCCAAAATTTATAAAATTACCATATTCTTTGATTCAGATTTTTTACGATGTGTAATGGAAAATTATATAATATTTGAATGGAATTCTTTGGCAAAATATTTTATCAAAATTAAATTCGATGGAATTTTTCCTGATTTAGGTCAATATTATATATATTTAAATTATATTAAAAATTATAATTTCAAATGGGAAGCAAATTTGGTCACATACCCATTTTCTTTGATTGAGATTTTCCAAATTCGTCAGAGATTTTACCAATTTGGCAATGGATCCAATAATTTTCTTTATGATTCGGATCAATAATTGAGGATGTTAATTCCATCAAAAATTATATTTTTGGATAATATGCCAATGTTTTTCAATAATTATATTCTATATTTCCCATATTCTAATCAAACAATGAATATTAGATATTTGTTTAAAATTATCTTGATTCCTCCCCTGTGGATAAATATTATTTGAATTTCCCTGTATATTTCCAAATTATATTTATCCATTTCCATAGTTATATAATATTTAGCTCTCGTTCATCCCCCGACCTCAAATATATAATTTATAATCATTCATTATTTAGATATATATATATTGATTAATTTTATTTAATTATAAATAAAGATTAAATTAGATTAATTAAATATATAATATATAATTAAAATTATTTTTATTATTTATTTAATTATTAAAAATAAATAAATAATTAATTTAGGATAATATATATTAATAATATTTATTATTAAATTAATAAATATTAAGATATTATAATATAATATTATATTCTATATCAATAACTTATAAATATTTAATTTATAATTAAAATTCAAAAACATATTATTATCGATTTCAATATATATATATATTATTTTTAAATATATATTATTTTGTGTATATATATATATAGAGAAAATCATAGAAGAAATATCGTGAAATTGCGATTTCCCCAATATTTCATGTTTTTTTTATATTAATTAAATTAAATTTATAATATATCTTAATAATTATTTATGACGAATATATATTATTTGAATAATTAAATATATATTAAGATCGATATAATTATAAATATATATATATGATTTTAAATAAAATTATTCAATATTATGAAATATCATTGATTTTGATTATTGAATTATTTAATTTCGTTATTATATTTCATTGGGTAAAAAAATGAAAATCAAGTTTGTTGAATCGATTAATTATTATGATTTATTAATATATTAATTATAATATTCAAAAATTTTGAATTTAAATAATTATTTTTTTTATATTTAATATTATTTAATAATATATATATAATTGATATCAATAGAATTTGTTTTAAAACAACTATTTTACGATTCCCCATGACGATATATAATTCTTATTATTATAAAAATAATTTTCCATTCCCATATTAATAATAATAATAATAGAAAGGATAAATATACCTTAATTATATTTAGATATATTTATAAAAATAAAATTATATTATATTAATGATTATATATCTATCTAATGTAAAAATCAATCAATTCAATAAAAAATATATAATTAATATTTAAATATACTTATATATTTTTTAAAAAAATAAT
>Ga0126342_10014166_pt1 | contig 14095 bp, 15 predicted proteins | sample Cyp1metagenome_FD_92528 | JGI IMG/M metagenome (GOLD analysis project Ga0126342, IMG submission 92528) | Coral microbial communities from Lord Howe Island, Old Settlement Bay, Australia - Cyphastrea 1 metagenome | ecosystem: Host-associated > Invertebrates > Cnidaria > Coral ...
GAAGGTATGCCAGATAGAATGTCAGATAGAATGCCAGTAGGTATGCCAGATAAAGTGCCAGAATGTTTGCCAGATAGAATGCCAGAAGATTTGCCAGATAGAATGCCAGATAGAATGTCAGAAAATATGCCAGATAGAGTGCCAGAAGATATGCCAGAACAGATTGCAGAAGATATGCCAGCTAGAATGCCAGAAGATATGCCAGATAGAGTGCCAGAAGATATGCCAGATAAAATGCCAGAAGGTATGTCAGATAGAATGCCAGAAGATTTGCCAGTAGCAAAATGTATAAATGTCATGGTGGGGATAACTCGAAGTAAAGTAATTAATTACTTACTTCGAGTGATCCCCACCCTGCCACATTATTCTGACATAGTTTCCGACACACAATATGGAAGTATTTGTTGAATATATATATATATATATTCTGAGATTCTATCTGACATACTTTCTGGCATATATGCTGACATTCTTTCTGGGATTCTATCTGGCATCTACTCTAACATTCCTGGCATCTATTCTGGCATTCTATTCTGACATTCTTTTCTGCCACTCTACCTGACATCCCACTGAGATCTGGCGCTCGCGGTTGAGGTCCGGCAGTGCCCACTGAGATTTGGCGGTCGCAGTTGAGGTCCGACAGAGCCTGGTGAGATCTAGTGCGGGGCGAGAAGGAGGAAGGAGGAGGCGGAAGCAACTATGATAAAATCTAGAGACCACCTGGCAGGCGGGGAAAACGAGAGCACAATTATTTCTTTCTTCTTGTGACCCCCACCAACTGACATTCTACCTGACATATATCCTGACATGCTATGTGAGCTTTTCCTTGCATATATATATATATATATATACGTATGTGTATATAATATATATATACACATGTATACACATATATATATATATATATATTCTGACGTTCTATCTGACACAAAAATCTGACATTCTATCTGACGTGAGGTTCGGGTCGGGGCCCAGAGAACTGGCAAGCTTGCCACATACTTTCGTGCACGTGTTGAATGAGGATGGCAAACCAGCTGGTGTATGTATGTGCGTGGTGTTCTGTGTATGTTGGTGTGTGTGTGTGAAACCCTCTAGGTATCATGCGGGCAAGAACCATTTAAGAGCCGTTTTTAGACATAATTTAGAAGTAAGGAGGGGGGCTGGTTACCAGTTGTCCATGCAAGAACCGGCCCAACGAAGAAGCTTGCATGTGACACTGATATCATCGTAGACGCCCGGTGACGTACCTGCTTTGAATGTGTTTCGAACTGTTGAACATGTTTTGATTTCAGGCAGTTGCAGGTGAAGGTACATCATTGTCTGTCAGTCTGCTGCATCAGGATGGTTACTTAGGAACCCTCAAGGCGATGACAACCTCATCTCCAATTGTGGAGTAAGATTTACTCACTGAGTTGTGATTGCCGTCTTTACGCTCTGTGGTGCGCATTGAATTGGAGCTTCTGGTGTAGAATGGGGTACTGCAATACTGCGATATCTCGACATTATGACGGGACTTAGTGCCTGTGGGAAGTGGCTTCATGCCGCAGTATATGAAATATGAGCACTGGAGAAAGTCACAAGACTGGATTATATCGCAAGACAGCAACACGCCATATGGCCGGGAATTTACGATGAAAAGCAGAACATGTATAATTGTAACTTGGCACAGCCCCCTCGACCCTGGACCCTTGGGTATGCTGGGTGCACCTTCCCTCTTCTCCTTGGTGGGTCAATGGATGCAGCACGCTTAGCTTGGGACACCCCCGCTTCCCGTTCCTCCTATCTTCCCTCCCCATACCTTCTCTCTCCCCTTGCCGCACCCTCAGCACTGTGTTTGCCCCTTCCCTTTGCTGTGGTTTTGCTCTGTTGCTGGTTCTGCTTTGTGCTGTTGCTCCTTTGCCTGCCAGGGTTGGGATCCTGTGTGCTTTCTCCTCCCTCCCTCCCCCCCTTTTCCTTCCTTCGTTCTGCCTGCTTTTTGTGTGCTCCCCTTCCCGTTCTCTGCCTTTGTGGTTTTACTCTGGTTTCTCTTTTGTTTTGTTGTGGCTGGCTGTCCTTGTTCCGTTCCTATTTCCCTCTCCCTGCTTGTGCGTGTGTGTGAAAACGTTTTGACTTTGACCTTCTTCCTTGCAGATTTCCCAGATACAAGATTTTTCTGCAATTCCTTGTCCGACGAGACAGCTGTGTTTTGACCACTGGAATCAAAGAACATGTCGTCAAATCGGTTCGATCTTACCATCCACGGATTGATGCTACAGAGATCTTTCATTTCTTGCCATGACGCTGTATGAAAAGGCATGAAGAGGTACATTCGTGACATTTTGCCATTGTTTGCAGGGCTCTCCTATGTGTGAAACCCTCTAGGTATCATGCGGGCAAGAATCATTTAAGAGCCGTTTTTAGACATCATTTAGAAGTAAGGAGGGGGGCTGGTTACCGGTTGTCCATGCAAGAACCGGCCCAACGAAGAAGCTTGCATGTGACACTGATATCATCGGAGACGCCCGGTGACGTACCTGCTTTGAATGTGTTTCGAACTGTGGACAATGTTTTGATTTCAGGCAGTTGCAGGTGAAGGTACATCATTTTCTGTCAGTCTGCTGCATCAGGATGGCTACTTAGGAACCCTCAAGGCGATGACAACATCATTACTTCAAACTTCCAATTTAGATTTATTATGCAATCAGTTACCTTCTAAATCAGCAGTGTGTGTGTGTGTGTGTTTGTGTGGACGCATTGGTGTCTGTGGGCGTGCGGGTGTCCGGCGTTTGTCAAAATCTAGAGACCCTCACCAGGCAGGTGGGGAACAATCATGGGCTCTTGTGGATATAGTGAGGTATATAAGCGACCATATATGAGATGGGTTTCTCCGGAACTGGGCATTTCCAAAGCTGAAATCTAATTGGCAGCATTACTATATGAACCGCTGGATGTTCGGATATCCCAGTTTTGGGCAAAGCCACCCTTGTGTCTGTGGGAACGGGGGATATTTTGAACAACAAGAATGACATGTTTCAACCAACAGTGCCTGCAAAATACCTTTGTGTACAAGTTATCCTCATACTCATTCTCATAATATGAAAAATTATCAACATTGCGGGGAGGGGATGAACGATACCGTGCAAATCATTCATCATCATTGACCCAAACATGGGGGGGTGACTGCCACTATGTTCATTGTTCTCGAGCAACCATCCAGTGGCACAAAACGACATGTTTGTGCCACCACGTCGAACTCACGAACACCGATGTGTATGTGTTTCGCAAATAAATGTAGACACAGTTGCGCGTAGTATGCTTGCTCCGTCCAGGTTCGCCGTCCGGGTTGGCTGTATGCTGTAATCTTCATCACTTGTGACTCATCCCCAAGGCGCATGTCAGGCGCATGAAGGAAACTACTCCTGCAACCTTAGTGTCAACGTGCTTGCGCGCTCCTATCAGTGGATGTATAGCCATGCCAATTGTGCTGACTTATTAACTTATGTTCGTGTTGGCCAAAAGAGCTCAGAAACCTCTGAAATTTCGAAAGAGTAAAGCAAAGACATGTGAGCTGAGTTGAACGTGTCTCTCGTTTCAGCCTGAAATGCATTCCTTCAAACAAATTTACTTGAGGCACGTCCAATGAAAGCGTGCATTTCGACACAGCGAAAAACACCAGGGATGGGGATGGTATTAACTGCCTGATTGGGATGCCGCTGTTTGGCGAGGCGTCCATGCACCCACCAGATATGTGCAAGATTGTTTTTTTTGCATTGATAATACCTCATCCATACTCATCCCTACTCCACGTGGCCGTTGGTCAAGCTCCAAACCTGTGGCCTTTGGCCGTTCTGATGCCGTTCTGTGGCCGTCAACTCAACACACCCACGTAAAAGTATGGGTGAACGGCTTTTTTTGTTGTCGATCCATGTCGATCCAACACACACCCAAGGGCTTCGAGTTTCCAAACAAGAGCGCGACATTGGTGAGTTGGGAGCTGCCGAGCAGCTGAGGCCATACTTGGAATCTGTGACTGTGATATTGGTCCTCTTGAATGCCATTGTCCTGGGCATAGAGTATCAGGTGGAAGGTGAAGTCGTTGGTTTGGCCTTACTTGAAGGCAAGGAGTGTCTCGTTTTGAAATTGTGTGTTAAAAAAAAAGTAAGTTAGAGACGGCCTTTTTTGTTCTTGATATTCTTTGGACGGGAAATTGGGGATGGGCAAGGTTTTCAAAATGACCGATTGGCCCAACAAATGGAGCATTCTTCGGATGTTTTTCTCGTTTTTTTAAGGTTCCATCAAAGTTGTTCGAGATTGTCGGAGATAGATGCGGATGACGATCTCCGATGGTTCATATCTTTCAGTGGCCGCAAACTAAAACATGCACATCTTCCTGGCCTAGGCAGCGTCTCCAGTAGAGACTCGCAATCATGGCATGGTCTTCAAATTATCCTCGAAAACTGGAAAACAAGTTCAACTTACAGTGCTTTTTCCATCTGCAGCTTAATAGCAATCTGGAGGCTAGTAAAGGACATGTAAACCACGTCGAGAGAATTATGTTCACGGAAGCATCCTCTGCAGTTGCTGACGGTTGACTGGGTTCGCCAGGAAACGATACATGGATATATCATGACCTATATCATACATAGATACAGGATGATACAGGCACACAGTGACATACATATTAGGATCTTGCATGACATACAGGTACTCTACTGGTGACATACCCATATTTCAGGGTTTTGCTGCTTGTTCAGATATGTTAGTGTGCATGTGTCAATGTTTCAACAACTCCTATCATATGAACGAGCACATTGTCAGTGGGTTGGCTAAGGCCAACTTCGGTTGCTGCAAGCACTGTCAATATTTTTTATTGGTTTGATGCTTGGCAAGGTCAAAATAACGAGAGGTGCCCCCGCAAAACTGCTGTCCCAAACTAGTCGTCTGGAGTCCATAGGATTGAGAGTTACAAGTTGGGCCACAAAATTGTTTTGAGGATGCTTTTGTTTGAACATTTTTGTGTTTTAATGATTTTTTCAGATATGATTTGGACAATGGAAAATATATGTTTTTGTTTTTCAATGTTTTTTTTTGTTTTTTGTATTTTCATTATTTTCATGGTTTGTTTAAATGTGTTTTCATGTCTTTTGTGTGTTTCATTATTTGTTTAATGATTTGTTTAAATGATTATCAATGTCGCGTTTTATTTTTAATTGTTTTTTTTTCATGGTTTTAATTTTTGTTTATGTTGTTCTATGTTTTGTTTATGTTTGTTTTTCATGTTTTCATTTTTTAAAAATGCGTTTTTTTTGAATTTATTTGCTCGAATGATTTTTAATGTTTTTTTGTTTAATGTTTTTGTTTTTGGTTTTTACTTTTTATGATGTTTTTTTGAATATAGAAGATAAACAGAATATTTTTTGAAAAAAAAAACGATCATGAACATCACATTTCTAAAAACAACAACACCAAAAATAAAATTAACACCAATCAAACAATATTCATAAAATAAGATTAAAGAACATACAAAAAATCATCAAAACAAAACTATTTTTTAAACATTTTTCAAATCATAAATTTCATCAAAAAAAATCATTTCAAAAAACACACAGTTTTATTTTGAAGAAAAACATGTTTCAAAACAATTTTGCGGCTGTCATCGAACTCTCGACCATAGGAGTCAGTGGGCTTGTTGCGAGACACTTGTGGCAATGGGGTGAAGTGTTACGTTTCATGCTGCCGCTCACTGGTGTCCCCAGTGCAGCTATTAACTATTAACTGAACCCAGCGAAGCATCAGCAGAGGTCCATGTTCAGGAATTCCCCGTGCTTCCTTTGGTTTTTCAATTTGTATCGATTTGTTGTTTTGTACAATCCATTGAGTGGTATCGATTTTGGTGTTTTCAGCCAACTAGGTTGGGTGGAGCTTCCCAGGGGGGTCGCATCAATTTGTGTTGTCCCATGCAGATTTGGGTATAGAATTGGGGTGTACTTTCTATCATTTAGTATGGATTTAGCTTGCAGTTGCAGTTCTTTTGTCAAAAAAAGAAAGCGTGTGACACCTAACATACTTCGGGGTCCTCTCTGACTCTTGCTAAAGATTGAGATGCAGAAGGTGTTTGGTAAAGTCTGGCTCTTGTAGTTCACATTTTTTTCGCTGCAACTGCAAGAATTGCTGTCTTCGTGATGTGCTGTATCTTCGCCCAGTTTTTCTTCGCCCAGTTTTGGAGTCAAAAACAGCTGTTGTGTCAGCGTTAGTCCGTTAGGATTTCATCTTTGACTTCACCTTCCTGCTGGAGTGGGCCATTTGTTTGTGCATTGCCAGGAAAAGGCTCCTGGGCCACGCGAACAGCGTGTGAAATTTTTGTCAAAAGACAGGTGGAAACGGTGGGAACAGCCTCCAATCTTCAGTCAATTCAACATAGAAAAAAGGAATCCCCACCATGTACAGATGATTTTCCACCCCTCCCTGTCCATGTCAATTTACTGCATGGTAATTGATGTTAACTGTTTCCCACATCCAAGAAGCAATCAAAGACCAAGGGTCCAGACTTGGGATGTTAATTTGGCCATTGTTTTTGATCCCACCTACTGGAAGGGGAGTTGCTAATCTGACGTCAACATTGTTCCCAAAAGCTCTGCCAAGGTGTTGTTTTTTTCAAAGAGCTGCTGCTAACTTCAACTGTTTTTCTTATCAACATCATCATCACCACCTACATCCATCATCTACATCTCACATACATCATCTACATCATCTGCATCATCTACATGTCACCATCATTTTCACCACCACCTGCACCCATCATCTACATCATCAACATGACTCACATCATCTAGATCATTTACATGGTCTATTTATTCTACAAGATTTTACACATCACCTATGTGATCTTCATCATTTTAACCATCCACTCATGTATAGACATGTCGGTTATCAACTCCTATGAACTCCTAGAGCCTTAGAAATGACGTACAACGTCTTATATATATATAATTGTCATATACATATATATATATATACATTTTATGTTTTATTTAAACATCATCTACGCAGGTGCAGATACGCAGGTGATCAGCTTCTATGAGCTCCTTCAGGACTCATACGGAACACTGGCATTGTTTTCTTTCTGATTTACATCATCTACGCCGAGGACATGTAAGTGATCAACTTCTTTGAGCTCCTACAAGACTATGAGAAAAGACCTGCAACGCCAACTCTTGTAAACCTCTCTTAAGGTGGCTTGGGGAGACGCTCTGCGGAGATCGTGCGTGTCGGACGTCCAAATGTGTGGCGAAATTTGTTCTGAGCAACGGCTTCTCTGTGCAAAAGGTTCTGTGTGTAAAAGCTTCTGTGTCTAAAAGCTCCTGTGCGTAAAAGCGTTTGTGTGTAAAAGCTGCTCCGTGTAACCGCTTCTCTTTGTAAAGCCTTCTATGGGAAGGGATCTTTCACTGTGCGCCAAAGCTTCTTTGTGTAGAGCCGTGTGATTGTAAAAAGGTCTCTGTGCAGAGGCCCCTCTGTGGAACAGCATCTGTGTGTGTAAAAGCTGTTGTGTGTAATTGGGGAATGGATGGGATGGGAAAAGCAAATAGCATATAGAATTTGGCGAAGCATATCGCATACCAACCAGGAGAGGATCATCAAAGGTTTCACCAAGATATTTTGTACTCTGCAGAATAGTTCCAGAATTGTTGATCTGGAGACATTGAAAATTGAATTGGAAGCCATATACTATTGGCAGACGGTCTTGATCCAGCACTACAAATGAAATACAGTATCTGTCATTGTGAAGGTTAAGCACAGGTTGTCTGCCAATTCCTGTCAAGGCAAACAAATCCTTACCTGGTTGGTGGTTTGGAATATTTGTTATTATCCCCAATAGTTGGGATGATGATCCAATCGGACTTTCATATTTTTCAGGGGGGTAGGTATACCATCAACCAGTTACACACTGGTTGATTTACCTCGATGGTGTCAATATTTGTTTGGCCTGCCGGATTGGTTTTGTAAGTGAACGGCAAGCGGTGTTTAACACCGTTGCTTGATCAACATGTATTGTCAAGACATGTTACGGCTTATGGTATCCATACCAGACTAGGACTATAGCAATTCTTATAATGGGTATTGTATCCTGCGTACGGCCCCCCGATTATGAGCTGGTTTATAAACCCTACTAGTAACTGTAGTTATATCATGTTATATCTACCATAAACCGTAGCTAAGCCACGTATATTCCAACTTAGCTATCTTGGGGGCCCCATCCTGTCCCCTTTGATGGATTTCAACAAACCCTCGGATTTTCCACCACCAAGATGGGCGAGGCTAGGGCCCAACAAACTTTTGGGACCCCGGGCATGGAGTCAGATAAAGCTTTCGTGTTGATTGCGAAATGTATTGGTGGAAAGCTGACTGGGGGCGGGGATGGATATTGCTTTTGAAAGTTGCGTTCGACTTGGCTTGCTTATGTTTGATTTGAATTGCTGGCACTGGCCCTGAAATTGAATTCAATTTTGTTCGAAATTGACTGCAAGCTGCCTTGGAATAAAGTTACAATAATTGGAATCGAAATGAGACAATCATTGGCTCTAAACATTTCCACATGAAAGCTGAACTAACTAATTGCAAACTGAATCAACTAAAATTGATGAGCAAAATTCGGAAAGTCCCAAAAATTGGTGACCTTCTGCGAGGTTCAAGCAGTGCTGCGCATTTAGGCTCCCGCTTGTTTCACAGCCACCCCATTTTGCGAGTTTGTTGTAAGCCGTCCTTGAAACAAATTAGATACAGTACCAATTGAAAGATACAGTTTCAGGACTTATTTTAAAATCAGAGTCCAAGCCCAAGATGAAACATTTTTGGAAGAAGCGGCAATTTGTTCATGGCCAAAACTAAACAGCGCCATTGCTGCGGTTTCTTTAACTAAAATCATCACCACCATCGTCATCCATCGTCATCATCATCATCACCACCGAATATAGTTGAGACTTGCAAAGCCTCATTCGAGGTTCTGCTTCACGGTGGAGCTCATGGGAAACACTATTTTTGGTTATGTTTGGATGTGCTGAAATGGTCCTGAATCTTGGCTGGGATCACAGTTGGCCAACGCCTGTCGGTTCTTGGGTTTCAGATCATGCTGTGTGCCCTCTGGGAATTCCACATCGATTGTTCGAGCAGAACAACATACAAGATATACAAGGGCGTCTGTAGAAACACCCTTTACCAAATTAGTATAGAAACGGATACAATGTATGACACAATTTATGAACATTGAACATGGTGTGGATGCCTGTTTTTGGCATTGCAACATTTTCAGATGTGCATGAACTTTATCTTTATTTATGTCTGTGGACAAGAAGGCTCGCTAAAGCGACGGGGGCGGAGCCATCTGGTTGGATGAGAGATCAAACATTGCAGGTGGCTGTGGCGCGAAGCACTCAAAACACTTCAGCTTCGTAGCACTTTTGGAAGTTCAATGTGGAAAAAGTGGACGCTGCTGCCGTGCGAAGCACATTCCGAAGTAAAAATAATCAAAACACGTCAAAACACTTCATTGTCGGAGCATTTGTGGTGCAAAGCAGATTTCGAAGCCAAGATGCTGAAAAAATGCGGGTTCAGAGCACTGTGAACAGTTGAGATGTTCACCCAAAGTGCACGCGGTTGTGGCGCGAAGCACATTTCGAAGTCAAAATGATGAAAATTCTGCGGGTTCGAAGCAATTTGAACAGTCGGGACGTTCAGAAAGTGCATTGCCGTTGTGGCGCGAAGCACATTTCGAAGTCAAAATGCTGAAAACACCTCAGGCTCAGCGCTTTTGGAAGTTGAGCCGTCAATTTCTGTGGCAGGCGCAATGGATTCTGCACCTTAAGGAAAAGTGAGCACAACGTGAGGGTTTTGTAGCAGTTGCAAAGACGATAGCAGGGGTGGGACGCTTGAAGATTTTGAAGAGGAACTGCAAAGATGCATGTCCCGTGGCAGGCGCAGTACCAGAGACATTTCTTCAGGGCGCTGAGAAGGGTTGCATTTTGGTCAGGTAAGATGATTTTGCGTGGCAGGTGCAGCACTTCGTATGACCTGGCCTCACTTTTTTTTCTCGTGGCAGGCACAATACTTTTTAGGTAGATGGAGTGGAACAAATGCAAAACGTAATGGCAGGAGCCCGCCGGCTCTGTATACTGAACAGTTCAAAAATAGAGGAAGCCTCGCAGAATTCCTTCGTTTCTTATGTTGTCAAATTCAATAACTGAGGAAGTATTCGCAGAATGCGTTCGTTTTTGATGTTGTAAACTCCTTCGTTGTTGACGGTGTAAAGAGACACAGAGAGAAAGAGAGAGGATCAGAGCCTCAACCGCCTATCGATCCGTCAGTGGGTTTGCTTTGCCATCAATGCATCACAACAACTCACCTCTCCTATAGGTTTCCTATCTTTGAAACTTCTGCCACCGCCTTGTGCGGCTACCGGTAAGAATATAATATAATAAATCTAGGACGGCAACGCCACCACAATCGGTGCCAGTTTCTGTTTTCGGCGGCCCTCACACGGTCTTGTTCTTGGGGGGCTCGTAGTGGGCCATGTTCCCGTCCTGGTTGAATCATGGCATTGGATGCTTGGTGGATTCCTATTCTTGCTACACATCTTCCACATCATCCCGACTCGATTCCCAAAACAAAATGGTTTATTCCTGCAAATCTTATAATTTGATGAATTCCTATCGCACATCATCCGGCAACACTCAAAAGAAGGGTTCTGCACTGATTTTGGTGGTTACACATGGTTAAGTCTACTGTTGTACAGTCCCAAATTTTCAGGTGGTGTTGTGGAAGTTGGTGAGTTCAAACCAAGGCATAGGTTTTGCGTTCGTCATGCCAGTCCCCGAACTGACAGCACAATAACAGCAGATTGCACAGAGAGAAGTAGTCTTGCAACCCCCAACTCATGGCATGGTCGGTTTGCCGGCTAGGTGTTTCAGCTGAACTGAGCGGTCCCAAAGTGTTGCCTGTCCCTAGGTATAGGTAGAAGATAGATGAAGATAGTGGAACCACCAAACAGATCCAAACAGTTAAACTCTGGGATGTATACCTTTTGGTAATTTCGCATGGATATGGAAATTGCATGCTTTTACTATGTTTCACTAGGAAAATGAATTACACACGATGGTTTTCCATATTCTTGTGTGAACTTAAAAAGCACCCCAGGCACTAAGTATTCACCAAGTTTCAGGGGTCACCGTTTTGTTCAGGATTCTCTCGCGGAACGGCGGGGTAAACGTCTCGCTCACAGCGCTGCATATCATCCACGCTGTGTCGTGCTTACGGATTCTGCGATGTTTCCGTGTGCTGAGCATCTTGGCTGCGTCAAACGTCAACTGTCAATCAGGTGCGTTGTGTGAGGGCAAAAGCAGTAACACCCGTCTAGGTTCCAGAGAGCAAGCATCAGAGTTCTATGGTTTCCGTTGTTTCTGCGGGGGTGTCGAAGTTGTGATGTTACTGTATATAGCTAGCTGTCGACCGAGTTTCACAGGCCTTACTGTCGACAGGTCTTTTATTTAACAACCTTCGGCATTCCGCCGGCCCCCTGTGGCCCTTGGCTTACAGGACCAAAGCAGGGGTGGTGTAAATATTAAACCTGCTTGGTGTAAAAGGTGGTTTGCGTAAAAAGGTTTAAAGTCGCTTTGTTATTTGTGTAAAAGCTGATTTGTACAAGCTGGTTGGTGTAAAAGGCGGTTTGTGGAAAAACGGGTTTGTGTAAAAACGGGTTTGTGTAAAATCTGGTTGGTGTAAAAATGGGTTTCTGCAAAGAGTGCTTGGTGTAAAAGAGTGTCTGTGTAAAAGTCGGTTTGTGTAGAAGCTGGCGTGTGTAAGACCTTGGAGATTGAGCAGAATGGACTCAAGTTGGTAGATGCAAGGTGCATGGCTGTGAGAGTGCATCCGGAGAAGGCAGTGAGCGCAGAGGAAGAGCAGGACTGGCAGGTGCTTATAGAAAGTGTTGGGCACAAAAGCGGCAGGTTAGAACCTGGGACGGCCAGAACTAACGGTGGAGAAAACGTGGAAGCATGCCGCTTCTCAGGGGCAAGAAGCGCCGTAAAACGTGAAGAAAAGTGGAAAAATGCCGAATCCCAGGGGCGAGCCGGAAGAAGAAGATGAACCTGACGATGATGATGATGATGATGATGATGATGATGCTGGTGATGATGATGATGAAGAAGAAGATGATGATGATGGTGATCATGATGTGATCATGATGGAGATCATGATCATGATGATGGTGATGATGATGATGATAAAGATGGTGAGGATGACCGAGACAATGAGGATGTAAATAGGGTCAGTGCTATAGGTAGTTTGAGAAAGAGACGAGACAACACGAGACTATACTATACCAGTAGTAGCCGCACGAGGCGGGGCGGAAGTTGCTTTATAGAGATATACTATAAAATATTTATATCATCTATAGAATTTGCATGCGCCGTGCGCCAGCCAGGCCCGTGCGCGCGTGCTTTGTGCGAAGCTGTTGCACAGATGTTGTCCAAGAACATGACCTGCGCACGACCCAAGCAAACACTTTCCTCACACTTCACACTGCACTCTTCACACTTCACACTTGCACTTCACACTTGCACTTCGCACTCGACACTTCATCTCATCTCAAATCATGTGAGCTCTTCTCACCTCACCTCATCTTAGCTCTTCTCATCTCATCCCATCTCTTCTCACATTTCATCTAAGTAAGTTCTTCTCAACTGTTTTCATCCCATCCGAGCACTGATCAACCTTTCTCGTCTCCTTGAAGTTCGTCTCAACTCATCTTAGCTGTTCTGCACGCCAGAAAGCTCTTACTGTCAGAGACAAGTCCCTTGCACAAAAAAACATTCGGCGCAGAAAGTTTTTGCACACAGACACATGAGACACAGATGCATTTACATACAAAAGCCTTTCGGAAATACTTTGTACTAAAAGCTTGCGCAAAGCACTTCCCAGTACTACTTTGTACTACAAAGCTTGCACAAAGCACGTCCCAGTACTACTCTGTACTACAAAGCTTGCACAAAGTACTTCCCAGTACTACTTTGTACTACAAAGCTTGCACAAAGCACTTCACAGTACTACTTTGTACTAAAGCTTGCACAAAGCACTTCCCAGTACTACTTTTTAGTACAAAGCTTGCACAAAGCACTTCCCAGTACTACTTTGTACTACAAATCTTGCACAAAGCACTTCCCAGTAATACTTTGTACTAAAGCTTGCACAAAGCACTTCCCAGTACTATTTTTTAGTACAAAGCTTGCACAAAGCACTTCCCAGTACTACTTTGTACTACAAATCTTGCACAAAGCACTTCCCAGTAATACTTTGTACTACAATGCTTGCAAAAAGTACTTCCCAGTACTACTCTGTACTACAAAGCTTGCACAAAGCACTTCCCAGTACTACTTTGTACTACAAAGCTTGCACAAAGCACTTTCCAGTACTACTTTGTCAAAGGAAGTTGGGAAGCAATCTTCCGAGTTACGGACAAACAGAATTGTGAGACTTGACATTGATGAAGGGTGTGAAGTGGTGACAATACATCATCACAAATACATCACAAAGGAATAAGGCAATGAAGGGTGGTTCAGTGTCACAATACATCACAAAAGAATAAAAGGCTATGATGGGAAGTGGCGACTTTGGGAAGTGTCACAGTACATCACAAAAGAATAAAAAGCTATGAAGGGAAGTGGTGAGGAAGGGAAGTGGTGGGGAAGGGAAGTGGTGAGGAAGGGAAGCGGTGACGAAGGGAAATGGTGACGAAAGGAAATGGTGACGAAGGGAAATGGTCAGGAAGGGAAGTGGTGACGAAGGGAAGGGGTGACGAAGGGAAGTGGTGAGGTAGGGAAGTGTGGTGACGAAGGGAAGTGGTGACGAAGGGAAGTGGTGACGATGGGAAGTCGGGACTAAGGGAAGTGATGATGAAGGGAATGCTGCAAAATGCATTGTCATGGCTGCATGAATGCTCAATGGGCTATGGACTTTGGGAAGTGGTGAGGAAGGGAAGCGGTGACGAAGGGAGTGTGGTGACTTTGGGAAGTGGTGAAGAAGGGAAGTGGTGACGAAGGGAAGCGGTGACGAAGGGAAGTGGTGAGGA
>Ga0126342_10014167_pt1 | contig 14095 bp, 16 predicted proteins | sample Cyp1metagenome_FD_92528 | JGI IMG/M metagenome (GOLD analysis project Ga0126342, IMG submission 92528) | Coral microbial communities from Lord Howe Island, Old Settlement Bay, Australia - Cyphastrea 1 metagenome | ecosystem: Host-associated > Invertebrates > Cnidaria > Coral ...
ATATATATATACATAGAATTAAACATATACACTGTGCATGATTACAATTCCTAGAAGCCCCTGCAAGCATTAACAAAACCCACAGGCACAATTGTCAAAAAACATGTCTTGTTGTACCTGGGACCCATGGGGATCCCGGATGAATCAATGTGAGGATGGGCTAAAACTCTAACCTATAAATCCCATCTTTGGGGTGATAAATGTCTGTTTCAAAAACCTGCAAGCCATTTTGATGCCCACCATGGTACGCTTTCGACATGGAACCGTAGCCATAAATTGTTGATTGGTGATGTCATTATTTCCATTAAATCTCAACTGAATATCCATAAAAAAATCCTCAGTACATCCCATGGAAATCCAATTCCAATCCCATTCGATCTTACAAACTCCCATTAAATCCCAAAAAATCCCATCTAAATCCCAATCAAATCCCAATCAAACCCCATCTAAATCCCAATCAAGTCCCATCTAAATCAAAAAAACAATCTAAATCCCAATAAAATCCCAGTAAAATCCCAATAAAAATCACCATGAAATAATCCCACGGCACCTGGAAAGCATCGAAGATTCTGCGGGGATATTTCTGTAGAGCCTCCTCCTCGAAGCCGTAGTTCCTGCCGACAAAACCCGGGGATACCATGGGCAGTGAGGAAACCCACTGGTTGGTAATGGCTGGTTAGTAAGTCATATATATATAATGTATACTATATTCTAATATATTCTATACATATATATATAGTAACTTAGGGCGTTAGGGTCGCTAAGTGTGAAACAATAGATACTGCTACATCCCAGTTATGAGTTATACATATATATATATATGTATCCATATATGGCATATGCACATCCAAGTATGGCCAATCTTTGATACCATGCGTTTTAAGTTTTAAAGTTGACAGGTCAAGCACTTGACCAAGGTGTAGCCAAAGGGTCACCTATCCCTTGGTGATTTCCTGGAAAAGCTCATGGATTCATGGACCCTGAATACCCTGAAGACTGGATCCGTGGGATTTGTCAAGTGACCTGGCTCTGGTTCCCTACCACTGCCACCTGGACCTATTGGGCAGATTCAACAAACATCAAGCAGACCCTTAAGTCCTACTTGGATGTGCAACCCAGCTGCGTGGTGAATCACAACAGCTGATAAACCACAATTGGATAAGCTATGATGAACTGGATAATCCGAGCTGCATATTACAGGAAGTTGTTTAACCACTTGCAAATGGGGACCCCAACATCCTAGTACACCAAGAAATCAAAGTGCGCTTTATGCAGATTTATACAGATTTAACAAAGTCTTCACTGAAGGTTCACTCTTACCGCCCCACACTTGCCTGCTCATATACGCAAACTCGTGGTTTCCACGGTTCCTAAACCATCCCAGGAGCCAACCATGACTGGGGGTCATGGTACCCGGCCTGGTAAATGAACAGGAATGGACCCTGAAAATCACCAAGTGCTAGAGGAAACTAATCTTCCAACCCCGATGAATGCCAGGGTCTATGTTAATTTACTGGAGGGTATACTGAATAAACCTATCGAATTGGGTTTACTTCACTACGCAGATTATCGCTTGGTTTTTTTTTGTGTTTCCGCCTCCTGGAAAATGCGGGGATGATGGTCACAAACAGGAGGATAAAATACACACATAGTGGGCATAGCTGAAATCTGCAGTTTTGAATCTCCACTGATTTTCTCAGTTCTTATTGAAACCATTCTGACTTCGGGTCTGCATCTTTGAGAAAGCACCGCATCATCAAAGTATCACTTTGAACATGGACGCGTGGTTGCTACTGATCATCCAAGATGGCAACTGATAGGCCATGACTGGAGGCCCCTAAAAAAAAACATAAAGCCCCGTTGACGCGCGAACCAGACTTACTCAGAATAGACCCAGTTCGCATTTGCTGAGCAACCCACAAAAATCTACAAAAGGAAAGGGACAAAGGGAACGGGGGTTAGGGTCTCATTGGCGTACCTGAACTTCAAAAACATACCTTGCCTTTACTCAGTCTCTCCTGTCGACTAAACATACATTATATACACAATGAATACACAATGAACGGCTCCATTCAACCCATCGACCCACAAACCATACTATGAAGGTGCATTACAGTAAGTTTGTAATGGACAGGAGGTTCTGAACATTATGTATGTGTACATATATACGTACGTGTATATATATAAACCATATGAAACTCTTATACATATACCTTTTATGAGCTTGTGCAGGCTGTAGTTTTCAACCATTTCTAAGTGGTTATGTCAAGCTTGCACATTCCTCAGGAGTCACAAATTCAAAAATACACAAGTCAAACGCAATCAACGAATCGTTGGGTCATGTTGGGTCTATCTTTTTCTGGACCCTGTACAGGCTCCACAAAAAATCACATCAATTCACTCAACATTTGCTGGTGAAATGATACCATTTGCCGTTCATTTGGGGTTGTCTCAAATCAAATTTCCACGGCTTACTATTCATTTTCCCATTACATAAAAGCTATAGTTTGTAGACCAATCCCCGATCTTCAGACAAACCCGTAATTAGGTATATATATATATATATATATATATATACATATGTTTAATACATCCAGTCACTACCAATCATATGTTTTTCTCAAGATCACTTGAACCAGCATGTATAATTATCAATCACAACCATGTTTTATCATCGTTTTTCTATTCAATGGTCATTTTGGGGAAATACTACCCCATCTTGAGACACAACCTCACTTCACCTGAACCAACTCGAGATCCAAAAAACAACAAATCCAAGTCACAGGAAGACTCGACCGGGTGCGAAGAGGGCCATGGACAGCAGGGCCAGCATCACCTACAGCAGGGATATGCATCTAAGCATCACACATAGAGGATTTACGTAACCAATTTCACAGTTAGGATCTGACCATGCAACACTTGGCTTTCGATGATATAACCTGGGGTCCTTTCGCAAACTCTAGGATTATTCAGAAATCACAACTACCCTATACCACTAAAGACTTGAGACTATCACCAGAAAACCATAGGCTGCGAACTAACCAGCTTGGGGATAGCAAAAAAACATCTATACCATATCAATACCTATATCTACATCTACCTACTAACTGAGTATCTGAATATTAACTTATTATAGCTGATTTATAGCGTGGTCACAAGCGTCAAAAGTCCCCGATTCCATCACCCCGCATATCGGATCCAGGATGATTCAGCAAAGATGTCACGGTGATCATCTTGGTTGAGCAGCCCACAAAACCAAGCCGGCAAGCCTGCTATAGTGGTGAATTAACTAGGGGTATATTCATGATGTATATTCTACGTTTTGTATCCAAACCAAGGTACCTGGTCAACACCCACCAAATGTACGGAAAAATATGGAACAAAAGTGGGTGGCAGGACGTACCCACACATCAGCAGGACGACAGCGATCGGACAAAACCCCGGGTGCTTCAACGACAGGTCGTACCTGGGCCCGTCTCACCCTTCCCGCCGAAGGGTGGCCACGGGTACCGTCCTAGGATTTTTGTATCACATGCAAGCCCCTCCTGCAGGCTATTTGCATCAAACGTCCTCCCATACCGTAATATGATCTCCTGCAGAGAGCCTTCGCGGTTTCTATAAAGTGAGTTCCAGAGTTGAGGGACCTCGACACTGACATGGAGTTCCACTAGCCGACCGGATGTTCAGCCTCGTCCCCAACCCGACTCGCTCGTTCGAGAGCTATGCAGACACTCGAAGGCTCACGGAATGCAAAGTGGGCATGGACCCGCGGCCTGTCGTGAAGTGAAACAATTTCTCGCAAACACTGCTTCTGCTCCAGCCTCGTGAAACCCCACTGTTGCTCAAGCACGTTAGGAGTTGGTATATAATATATAATTGGTAAAGTCCAATTTCAAAGACCAGCTTAAATACGCCGATGGTTTCCCACAAAGAATGGCCAGTCATGGCCAGTCCAAATTAATTGAATCATGCAGGTGATCGTGGATGGTTACTACAATACGTTGGTTTCATTGGGTTTTGGGCATCCATCTATGTAAGGTGAGCAGGATTTGGTAAAGCCACTCATAAACCATACCTAGTTTTGCTATGCTTCAGTTCGAAATAAACCCTGGTGAATTTTAAGATGGGTTTCAGTATTGAGTATAGAATATATATATATGATTATACATGTATATATATATAATTATATATACTGTATCTATGTACATATTGCAATAACCTAGCTATGAATAATAAAACCTCCGCGAGAACCACTCTGTCGTCACCATGAAGCCCGCCACAACCAGCCAGAAAACAACCGTTCCGTGGATGTCACACCTCCACAGAGCGCCCGCCACGGTCCACGAAATCGCCATTGAAGAGAAACCTGCATCATCAACAACCATCAAATACACTAAAGTACATATGTATATATATATATATCATCTATAATATTATACATATCAATATCTATATATAGTTTTAACAGTGTATCATATATACATGATACATGTATATCATATACATGACATGTACCGAGCATTCGGGAATTGGCATCCAGGATTGCACCAACTGATGGAGGCTTCTCCGAAAATGTGAGATTGTCAGCCTATGTCGCATAACATTGCTTACTCTAGACCTTACGCTATGCTGACGGGACCACAGTTTTGACTTATGCGGCAGGCATGTGCATAGAATGCCGCACGCGAAGCTTACGCTGACAGGTTTGACTTAAAACGCATGGGAACTGCTTACGTCAGAGGCATGAAACAGCTTACGCCAGAGCCTACGCATGGTATTTTGCAAAAGTGGGTTACGCCACCTTGCGAAAGCCAGGGTTTTGCTTACGCGACCCAATCATATGACACAACTCTTGTTAAAGTGTCTTCAAGGGGTCAAGGGGACGATGCGAAACTGGTGCATCACCAACAGAAATGCTGCTGGAATTTCATGGGGATTTGAGCAGCGAACATGAAGGCTTTAACCAAGAGAAATTGGGAGCAATCTGGCAAACAAATGGACTTTCAAGCAATAATATGTGGTAAATTATGGTAATTCTAATAAGCCATCAAAATCAAAATAGTTGCTATAACTGAATTACTGATGATTAGTTACTATATCCGAAATTCACTGCAGGTGATCACTAAATCAACGTGTATATCCTTAATCCAAAATCAATTGCCTTTGCAGTTGCTAATCATGGATCCTATCTTCAACCAGTTGCTGTTGATTTCAAATTTATCTACACAACTGCAGCCCACATGCGTGGTCTGATAATCTGATACACATACATACATATACATAAATACATAAATATACACACACACAAGTCATGTATACATATATGTATATCCATTCACACTAGGTTTCACTCCCAAGTCCCCAGTTCCAGTTCAGAACCAGTCAGGATCACGACTTGGCCCATCTCCGTGCTGCAGTTCCCCGAGCCAAATCATCGAACTAAATGGGCCATGGCTACCATAGCTACTGTAAGAAATTACTAATGGCTAACACTTATTTTTTGTCATATCCCCATGGGTATTTTACTATGTGATACAAGGCCAAGGGTAGCCAATGATTTAATCTATTGAGTGCCCCTTGTTAAGCTTATCTTTGTTTTACATTACATACCCCTCATGTGTCTTTGGCGTGATGTGGGATACCACTCATGCTCCCCCACAAGAAGTGGAAGACAATGAACCAATGAATAACGGCCTTGCTTGAGCAACGGAATCTAATCCATGTCATGTATCTCTTTTTGCATCTTCTGTTGATCAACATCCTAATGATCCCTATCATTATTCCATTATAAATATATATATATATACACCAACATTTTTGTTGGTTAAATCTCCATGATCATCCCACTAATGCTCCGTATTTTTTGGATCTTAACATATTTTAACCAGATCTACACCATTCCCATGCAGCAGCCCAGTTTCCAACCATCCAAGTTACATATTCTTCTCGCTGGGCAAACCACCTCGCTGGTCAGCGCGCTAAGGAAAGATCAGGGGCATAGGCATGGGCTGTTGAAGTATATGTTCGTGGCCATTTCCATTGGTCAACATTTCACGTTCTTCGCAACATTTCCCGTTCAAACGTTGTAATACCCCGGGTCTTGCTGTTTTTTCTGCATTTTTCTTTGTTTCCATCCCCATTTTCGTTGCTAAAATTCACCTAGGTTCGTCTGAAAGTAGGGTACCCACCCAAAATCCTCTGGTTTACCACAATGGTCCATATGAACTGGCTATTTGAGTTGTATCCATCATTGTCAGACACATTCAAACATCATATCATCATATATCATATATATATATCCCCCTTTTATCACCACTATATCGGCAATATTTCCATCATATCCCCATGTTATCACACTGAATTTAGGTTGAATCCCCCATTGTTTTCCCCGTTTCTGCTTCTGGAAACAAAAACAAGACACAGCCGCTGAGCACCGTCATCAGCTCACAGAACTGGCCGTGCAAGTCGCCCACAACGTGCAGAGTCGCTGCGGCGGGCACCTTCAGATGCCCCAAGAGGGTCATAACTGGGGAAAAACTCAATTCCTGTATATATAATATCTATACATGTTGAATATATATATATATATATGTTGAATATATATTATATATATATATAAATGTTTAATATATATATAAACATGTTTAATGTATATATATATGTTTAAAATATATATATTTACATGTTTAATATCTATATATACATATGTTTAATATCTATATATATATATACATATGTTTAATATATATATATACACATACATGCATGTTTAATATATACAAAATTACATTATATATATATGCAAATATTATACCTTCATGGTGTCTTGTATATGTGTATTTGTATTTGTATCGATATTGGTATTAGTACTGGTGTGTAGGTATTCGTATTCGTATGGTATTGCATTGCATTTGCATGTGTATTTGCATGTGTACTTGCATTGTATTGTATTTTATTGTGTTGTAGTGTAGTGTATTGTTGTATGTATGTATGTATGTATGTATGTATTTATGTATGTATGTATGTATGTATGTGTGTGTATGTATGTATGTATGTTTGTATGTATGTATGTATGTATTTATGTATGTATGTATGTATGTATGTATGGGGTTGGATACGATAGAATGGGATAGGAAAGATACAGTAGATATAGATGTACACAACCGATGTGTGTATATATATATATATATATATACACAATATTACAGAGATCTTATATTAAACTCCCTTCCTGACTGGCCGATTCGCCATCTTTAGTCACGTTGCGGGAGTTTTACCGAGCAAGATGGGGACTTGATCAAAAAAATGGAATGAACACCTCCAGGACTTCTATCCAACTGAAGTAATAAATCATCCGTGGTAAGTGAGGTGCAAACCTCTTACAACTCCAATATACCGTGGGATATATGAAGCTTTTGCCACCCAACAGCCACGATTGTTTGGGGCTAATCAAGGCCTAACAAACGGGTATCAGAAATTCTGGCTGGTTCCAGCCAAGTTTTTTACATTTATAGCGATTAGATCGCGATTTCTCAGCATCACTGGGACATCTTGGTATTTACCCCCGTTACTCATCTCTGTTGAATCCCTAAACAGCATTCCCATGACAACTGATCCTCGGTACCATCAAAAAACCCTGAACTTCAGCCAGATATCATGTGTCCAACCAAAACTGAAAAACGAACCAACCATTCACCAGTTGATTCACCAGTTGATTCACCAGTAAATACCGCCAACATGTATATTAAGTATATATGATAATCTGTATAGACTTAATTCTTCAACCTGAATTGAGATGATTCGGACGGGCTCCCCTCAGCCCGTTGATTCACGCCATGTTCTTGGATTTGCTTAAGGCCATGAAGGAAATAAATATATTCTCATTAATGGTGCATTATGCACCAGTGGGGAAATACATTAAAATAGACTAAAATCAACTTCAGCAAATCCAGGGTTTCTGTTGGTTCAACCAAATTTCTTGCTTGTCCAAAAAACCATTTAACGCATATCCACCTTGGACAGACTATATACATCAGGGGTTGGTAAGTCTTCCGGGTGGTGTAGCCAAATTACCAAATGTCTCAAACTAGGAACACACCCGGTTTCCAATACTTTTGGGATGATTCCCCTTGCGAACCATCTTCTATCATGAGCTCGACCGGTAGTGTTTCTGTAATTTGAAAAGATAAAACATCCCATATATATATAATATATATATATATATATATATCATGTTCGTCAAACACAAAAACATCCCACCGGCGGGAAACCATACGTGGAGTTCAGTGGATTTTGAATCGAGATAGTTTTGTGCCAGTCCAGGCAAATGAGCGGGCGTTCCGCCGATCGTCCTCAGCAGCGTTCTGAGGCTGGACTTTGCCTTCGACTCCGCAGGTGCCAAAATCTCCGGCTTAGGCAATGCCTTTGGAGTCGCCTAAGACAATGACAGCTGCCTCCCTGCACTTCCAACCCAAGGCGCGCCACCAGTCTTCCACATATGGAAATCCTGATTTTGTTCACATCTTTCAATGATTATTAATGCTCAGCATACCTGCGAATTCCACTGCGTTCTGGGAAAATGGTGGATTTTCCATCATTTTAAGGCGATGTTGCATGTCTTTCTCCTTTCTGGGATGTCTTTAAAAACCGACAAATATAAGATCACCATTTTGGGGCATTTAAGTGGGCATGGCTGTAAACTTTGCCGTTACAAGATCTTGGCACCGTTTTTCTTCACAGTTGTTTCACAGCTTTTGCTGTTGGCTTGCACATGGGGTTCTTGGCTGTCTGTGCGCCAGAATCTCCATTGAAACATCCTAATATGTTGAATCAGACAAATATAGCGGAGTGATGCGGAGTGCATGTTAGATCAGAAGGAGAAGTTCCCAGATAGTATAAACGTAGGCTTTTCAGCAGTTGCAAAAGAACATGTTGCTTAGTAAAACTATGTAAGACTCATAATTAGGTTTCTGGTTAACCTTCCACTTGTTGCTGTTTATAAATCTCATTCTCCCTTGCTTAAATTCACTTTCTTTGTTTGTTAATGTTCGGTGTATGTGTATATTTAAAAATAAATAAATGTATATCTATAATTATATATATATACCCGCCGACCCTTGCCTAGCATTGGCCTAGGCGGAGCGGCGCCCGGGATCACCGCAGGTGTGCGACATCTCCAAACATGTTACATATCCATACTCACTGTTTCTATACGGGATCGAAACTGCCATGTGGCCATTCGAAACTGCCATGTGGCACGTTTCGGCACCGCGTTAGGCCCCGTTGCCACGGCTGCAACGCTGCAACCCAAGCCGCAGCACGCTGCCTAAACAAGCCCTTCACTGTTTCTATAGCGGTTCGAAACTGCCATGTGGCACGTTTCGCACATCCCTCAACCCCGCATAAAAGGGGGTTCGGCGGCACCTGGGCGACAGCCTATTCTAAATATATATATATTATATATATATATATAATAATAGTAATAAAAATAATCCCCTATTTTTTGCTGGCTAAATTTAAATCCACATCATCGGTGGGTTTGTCCCAAACTAGGCTACCTACCCGGCCTACCCCATTCCATCCACTGCCTGAATCTGAACCAAGGTGGGCAGCTCCCAGAAATGCTTGGCTGCGTCCTCAGATGCGGTCAATTGGGATGATCAAACAAGGTAGGATTGAGAAATCACGGTTTATTTGACCCAAACAATTTAGATCTTGAGCATGACTGAAGAATGGGGATTTCAACTGAAAGACAGGTTTGAAGCACCAAAGTGAGGATTTAACCAGGCAAGATGGAAGTTCCTGTAAGGAAAAAACTGGGACATGAATCAAAGACATTAGGATTCGAACACATGCTTCAATGTCAAAAGATGAGTGATTTTCACAAGCAAAACTTGGGATGAGTTCTGAAAACTGTGATTTCAACAAATGAAAATCCACGGACAAGGGACACACATTTGACCAACATAAAGGGGGATGACGCCAACACAATGAGTATTTGATCAAAACATATCAAAACATATCAAGACAAAAATGAAGACTGCACCAGCCAAAAAAGAACGAAAGCCTCCAAAATTGTGGCTATGCGGTGTTATGCGCGCTACAGTCAGACTGGTTTTGCCTCACCTAGTGATCCCAGGTTCCCCAGGTTTGCTTGGCTATTGGGCAAACCATCCCATGAATGATTCAGCCGGAACTCATCATACCCTTACCTTGATTGTAACGCAATGACCCAGATCTCGCGGTCAATGACCCTCTGGCAATCCAACATCGTTCGGAAAGACCCCTCATTCATCTCAATCTACACATGAACTATGTGATTTCACCAGCTTTAAAATGATTATTTGATTCACCCATTTCCAGCTTTGTCTATGGGGGGGAGCAGAAAAACCTGCACTAGCCAACCCACCGACAGAAAGCTGTGCATAACAGAATCCAATTTTTCACTCTCCAAACAGGTGATGCAACCAAGACCGCAACGGTCCCCAACAACTCAACGGTCGACATTGGGACGGTACCCTCCTCTCCCTGAATGACTCATGGCTGTTTTGAGACCGACGAAGATCAAAAGCGGTTGTGATAAAGCTCAAAATCCACAAAACAAGAAGAACACAATAAATTAGCAAATCAAAACAAACCGATTTCACTTAAGTTGTTTCTCTTTGGACCTTTTTTTTTTTTGTTTTTTTCTGGCAGTGCAACGGTCTGCTTTTAGCGCCGCTAAGCGACCCTCAAGAGTTGACATGCATCCTCCTGGCGCTGGCCATGCTGGCCAGGGCAAATGACGAACAGGAAGCTGGCCATGGAAAGATCCCCATGCTATTAAGAGGTAAACCCAGGTACCCTCTGGTAAACTAACATGGCTATGGAAAATCACCATCTTTAATAGGTAAATCAACTATAAATAGGCAATTTCCAATAGCTATGTTAAATTACCAGAGGGTAAACCATCTATTTCTATGGGCCATGGCTTCCATGGCGAAGTGTTAAATAGCCAGAGGGTAATTTTTACGAGGATGTCACATGTGTCATAATTGAAAAAAGGTGGCTTCCCTGAAAATAAAATTCAGTGACTATGCCTAGATTCATTTCACAGCAAACATGCTGATTTCAGCAAGCCATTTGGACAATCTCCAAGATTTGGAGGCGTTTTTCAATGAGGCCCACCTATCGCATTTCCTAAAAAGGCCCAACCTTTCCTATATCCTCCGGTAATTTAGCAGTTTTAATGGGTGAATCATCAAGAAATGGGCTATTTTCTCCGTAACTATGTTAAATTAACGGAGGGTTTACCTTCTAAGCATGTCATTGTTCTAAGCATATTATGAGGTATCCTTCCAACGACATGAGCCATGAAACCTTACCATTGGCCATTGGTTCACAGAAATATCTGGAGTGTCTCTGTATTCATGGGTATAGTTGACTTCATCACATTTGAAGGTGAACAACATGCATCTGTGTATATATATATCATGTATAATATAATCATGACCTCTAAATATTTATGTTACACATCTGCACGTTGCACGCATTTTAATAACATGTCAAGGTATATATATATTATTATATATACTATTATATATATACTATTATATACATCTATACATCTCATATTATATATACATATCATTATATATCATCATAGAACTACATCGCAGTTCAGTTGATATTAGACGTGATATCTCAGTGCGCCTCAGGCGGCAGGTGACCATCTGCAAGGGCATCCAGGAAACTTTGCAATGCCTGCCGTGGGGTGTGAGCGCAGAAAGGACACCAAAAGGATTTTCTGCAAATGACATTTGATAACTTAATTCAACCTAATGTTAATGACATTAAATAATTTTACATTTGAATGACAGTAGGTTAAGTAAACTAATTTTAGTTAATTTGAGTTGGTCTAGTTTAGTAAGCCTACTGTAACCACCAAAAGGACTAATACAGAAGTGACTAATCCAAGAAGGATCAAGAAGGTGTTTTCCAATGCTCCAATGGTTTGAAGGTTACGCTGATCTAGTGAGGGACCCTGACAATGTACCAAAAAAAAATGTTTCAGAAGTGAAGGGAAAACATGGGGAAAACATGGAAAACATGCTTTTTTTTGGGATCCCCCTTTTGAGAAGCACCCTTATATCACTTAGTATTTTACCATACTCGATACTTGCAGGTGCTTATCAACCACTTGCTAACCTACTAACCAGTACTGGGATTCTATGTTCAAAGACACAGGGGAACTAGCTATTTTTAGGATTTTACAAGACTGAAATGATCGTGCGAGTAACGGGATTGGGTTTGTTCATGCCTAAGAAAACGGATGCAACTAGTGGGCTACTACTCAGTAACAATCACCATCCAAACTTGAGGAATTCTCCAAGTTGACATCAACTTGGCATTTGTCATGCATGATCCTTATTGGATGAAGTTGACAGTAGTCCGGTCCTTTGATTTTCAATTAACTTTCTTTCACTGCCTGACTGATCTATTCACGAGTTCCTGCCATCTGTGACGTATGCATATGGTCCATACATAAGAATACGATCTCTATTTTGCTGTTTCTGCAATTCCTCTTGAGTTGAACTTTGACTAAATATATATATATATAAATATACACATATTATATATATATATATTATATAATGTGTTTTCCTCGGAATGGGGCTTCGCAACAGGTTCTGGGCAACAAGAAATTTCACAAGGCGTAATTGTCCAGTGCCGTTGTTCGAGGTGGCAGTCAGCTTCAGCTGCTGGTAATTCCGTCATTGCTGTGATTTCCCTAATTGTGTTTTTTGGGATTTATTGGGTAAACCCTCGATCATTCGTGGATATACCGATATACTCCATCATCCAGCATGAACCCTAGATGCAAGCTGAGGCGTCTTCTTGTGTCTTTGCATCTGCAAAGAAGAACAAGTAAAATACTTTCCTACAATATCAAATGTTCTCAGCAGACCCGCAGATCAAACTGTGTAATGAACCCTAAGGGCACATTCGATTTGCAGCCAGGTCGTTAAACTATCTATCCAAGGAAAACTGGGACAATGGACTGTCTATTGTCAAATACCACCCTCCCAAGGGCCAAAGTACACGCTCTTTCAGCTCCAGACACATTCCGATATGGTACCTGTAACTAGACTCTGGTCAAAGAATTATGTCAACGGAACCCTCCATGCACAAATCAACGGGCCAGTACGGGTCAAAATAAACAAATCCATCAGGGAATCAGTCACGTGGCTGGAGAATCCCCTTGTTCGTTTCGTTCAGGGATGGCCCAGGATTAACTGAGCATACACAACCGTCCCAATCTCCTGCACCAAGAACTGCCGCCTGCGACGATGGTCGTTCGCCCGAGTGCAGAAACCCCTGCAGCGCTATTGAGGTGATAAGCGGGATGCTCATCCTGGAGACGTGGAACACATGACATACACAATCAGATATAGTAAAACTACATAAAAAATACTGCAGTATATAGTATATATGTTAAATATATATATATTTAATATATATATATATGTGTATAGATAATGGGTAAGTAGACAGACTTGTATAATCTTTAGCTAAATACACGTCTATATACACACGTACGTATACACATCCATGCATATGCAACGTTACATTTACAGTCACGTACATTACCCACTGCTCGATTTGATAGCTTCAGGAATCATCCAAAGAAGCTTGGATTGCAGCAAACAAATATGGCCATGGAACGGTTTCTCATTGCGCACATGTCTTCTATTTTCGTTTATCTAAAGTGATCTAAATTCAGTTCAATTTCAAAGAAACATCCTGCGCACAATTGAAATGAAAAAACATGTCACATATTAAGAATTGGTCGGTGCACACATTTTTCTGTGCTGTTGGTTTCATCCCATTCCCAAATAGATTTCGGGCAGGTAATCTCTTTTTGTGGTTTGGATATCCCCCTAACATCGAAAGATTGGCATTGAAGACAAGCAAGGTCTATATGGGTATAAGTATAATCGAAGGAAGTTTAGAAGTCAAACTTCCGACAATATGGACAGATGAAAAGCAGAGCAGGGCAGAGGCAGAGAGAAGAGGAAGATTAGAAGAAAGAAGATCAGAAGAGAAAGAGTAAGAA
>Ga0126342_10014168_pt1 | contig 14093 bp, 14 predicted proteins | sample Cyp1metagenome_FD_92528 | JGI IMG/M metagenome (GOLD analysis project Ga0126342, IMG submission 92528) | Coral microbial communities from Lord Howe Island, Old Settlement Bay, Australia - Cyphastrea 1 metagenome | ecosystem: Host-associated > Invertebrates > Cnidaria > Coral ...
ATATATATATATAAATATGTGTGTGTATATACATGTGCATATGTATATATACATATATGCGTGCGTGTGTGTGTGTGGAACTTCTGAACAGAAGTAAAACCTCTACTGTTTCTTCTTTTTCAGCTTTCCCTTTTTGATTTCTGCACAATTGGCGCAATCTGAGACTGCGGTAAAAGGACAGCTACCGATTTATTTCTTTGGACATCTTACACCGGATCCTCGTGACTGGTCAATCCTATGTGTTCTCCTCCTCTGATCAGGAATAATTGAAGTGTTGTTTTGCACGACCGATGCATTCCACAGCAAAATCCGATAAGACAAGTCTGAGCAACTGTGTGACTCATGTCGGATTCGACACGATGACATGGGCCCTTCGGGGAATACCTTTCTAGGTAGGAACTGGGATCCTCGGCCTGGCTCTGAATTTACAATTTTCGGCTTGGTAATTCGTCTAAGTAAAGTGGAACAGCTGGCAATTTTTCACTTTTCACCCTGTCGTTTGTCCTTGGCTGAACAACTGGCTGCAGTACCGGGCTTCGCCTTCTTTCGCTTTTCACCCTGTCGTTTGTCGCTGGTTGAACAACCGGCCGCAGTACCGGGCTTCCATTTCCTTTTGCCAGCCGTGGAAACTTCCGTTCTCAACTTTGATCGAGGACCAGCTTCTGGCATTGCAACACGACAAGGCTCAGGCTTCAGGACATGCCTTTCAGGTGTGGTCACTTTCTTTTGGTTGATCTGGCGAGGTCAAGTTGTGCACGAATGCGAGGGTTGACTACTTCAGCTTTCTTTGGGGTTGATCTGAATTTTCGGCCATTGAGCCTGATCAGGGGATTCTGCATTGGATTGTGGATGCATCAATTTAACTCAATAGCATTTCTTCTCAGATTGTGTCTCAACATCACTTGGCAAAGAAAAATTGGTTATTGCTGCCCTCTACGCATGCTTCACACTCTTAAACCCATAAGCATGCTCAAGGTTCCCTTCCCCAGGCAAGCGTCACTGCACTACTTGCAACCTCTTGCCTTTTGTCAATTTTTATCATTTTTATTTTCATTTCCACCATAGTTTCTGGTTCAAGCTCGTCTTGCGTATTGCTGTTCTCATGCTTACTGATCTCCCTGTCATGGACAACTCCTGGCAATCGAATCCCACAAAGATCCACTACCATTTGGCGAGAGCCAGCAAGCATTTGAACTACAGTATATTGCTGGGTTTCTTCCCTTCTTTGAGCCATCCATCGACTGGGATGACTCTGATGTCCAATGCGGATTCCAAGCCACGCCACTCTTCATTCCCACAGCACACACCCTGGCCGCAGTCTTCATGTACCATTGCCATCGATGCCACCCCAGTCCACCATGATCACTCATGGGGGCATTCCCACTCACGTGATCCTGAATCCTGAACCGAACCTTCGACCCATACCGGGGAGGGCATCCAGCGCTCCCTCCAAACCAGTCAGTTCTCATTCCACTCGGACTGAAAACCACCACCTCAGCGCATAATCCTCCAAACCGCTCAGCACCTACGGGGAATCCCACGAATCCCCCACCAACCATGGTGGCATCAACCCCAAATCCTGAAGCTCGTCCCAAAAAAAAAGAGTTCATGTTGAGGTCTCACAAAGACGTCTTGAAGTCATCGAGGCCCCCCGAATCATTACTGAAGACGGACGGGCCATTGACCAACCTACCTCCGCAGAGGAAGATGACTCCGCCACTGCCCGTCACGAGGAGCTCTGCATCAGCAGCAGCCCCAGTCATTGATACGAATGCACCAATGACCCTTCTCGTGAACCGGATCACGAGCCGGCCATTCCAACGGCCACGATCAACCCTGGTCTTCGGCCGTGGAATGAAATCGATGACAATGATCTCATGGGCTACAAGATGGAGTCTCGATCTTGCCCGTCGTGGAAGACCATCGGACTGAGGATGCGTCGCACTCCAGAATCCTGTAAAGCCCGTTGGCTATGGTTGAAGAACACTCGTCCTGATTCGATCACTCGCACAGACAATGATGCTGAGGACTAATCATAGCACGGGAAAAAAGGCACGGCGCCTGCTTCCAGTCAGTCATATTGAAGCCAATCACCTCTCATGAGTGTTGCACCCCTTTCTCATCCAATTCCTTGCCAGCCTGTTGGCTCACTCTTGGCATCCCCTCCGTGTTTTCTTTAATTTGCAATGGATCGATCGCATTCCCGAACACGGAGCGCCAGACCGGAGCCCCATATGAATATGACACTTCCTCGGATCATCCGTCCAGGGTTAGTCGCTACCTGGTGTTGGTGTGGGATGGCAACCCCACACTCCGGCAACTTCGTCGGGTCCTCACCCTTGTTTATCTTCAAGAAGTTCGTCATGTTATGGAAGAACTTTGCCATGCTGATGCATGTCAGCCACTAGATGCTTTGCACTACCTGGCCTTCGTGATGTGAAGAAGAAGCCATATTCATTTATTCCCGCCTCTTGCGGCCATCCATGCTTCGGATCATCAGACCTGAAATACTTCTCTCGGGCATCAGCGAATACATCCGCCAGACGTGGGGCATCCAGATTGACCCTGACGAGTTGGACTTGCGCTGGTGTGATATGACGGGCGATACCTTTGCCCTTCTAATGACACCACCATCATCCAGCTCCTTACTGAGCATCGGCCTTCTTGGTGGCGTGAACAAGATGATGGTCCTCTACTTCGTCTGATAGCTTTCAGGTCACCTAGTCAGCCATATATTGTGCGCTTCTCATGCCATAAGGCTCTTCCACCAGGATACTTGCCCTAGATGACTCGTGTCGGCACGAAAGAAGGTTTGTGCGGCCACTTACCTTTCAATTTCTTTAGTCTTCTCGTAAACTGCGCATTCTGAGTTTTGTTCCTTTGGTTTTTTGTCAACGTTGCATCATTTCCTGTGCATCATAAACCCTGCCAATTTTTGGCCGTTAGATCTCAACATGACCAAGCGTGACTCATTCACTGCCAATTTGGCCTCCCCACGCGATCTTCGCATGGCTTCGGGACACGACTCTGACCTCCCGGTGAACACGGCCTCCGGAAGCAATCCAGAAGTTCCTAGTTATGGATACTCTGCTCCGTCGGTACCAACTCCAATGCCTGGTTTGGCCACTTCCGCAATCCCAACGGGCCAGGAGTACTCTCAGCTCCAACAGGCTCAGTGGCGACAAAGAATCGTCCACACTCACACTTTCAAGATCTTCGAGTATGGAACCGGCTTTACTCGCCCGGCAGAGCTTGTGGTGGACGAAGTTGACTCGATGGGACACTCTCGGATCCGGTCGTTGGAACAGTTCTTCTATGGAATCGTTGGTCATGTTAAAGACAAGCGAGGATCTGCCATCAATGGATGGCGTCAGGCCGCGCGAGTTGCCAACTATTGGCGCCGCTATTTTGGTGCAGCTGAAGAACAAGAACCTGAGCCGTCCCAAGAGGAGACACCTTCTCAGTGGATCTTGCATGATATCTTGTCCCAGGACACCAGTCTCAATGCTCCCATCCTGCAAGCCCTCCAACATGCTGACCCAAGTTCATCGTCGGCTACCCCTGCCCACTCAGCATTGTTGAACCATGAGGGATGGGCTCATCTGTCGGCACACCTTGCGATCCTGGGGAATATGATGGCCCAAGGTAATGCGGCGGCTAGTGAGATTCCGGATGATGACAGCATGTACAGTTTCAAGGTCTTGGTGCAGGTAGCTTACTCACCTGCGTTTCACTGGCATTTTGATCATTCTGATCCGCGTCCGGCCGTGAATCTTCCAAAAAAACACCGCGGCAGCGGGGCGTGTGTGTGTGTGTGAACCATCTGAAGAGATGTAAAACTTCTAGCTTGCGGTTTTGCGGTTGCAACTGTTTCTTCGGTGGTTCCGAATAAGCAGGGGGCTGAAGGGAATGTCATAGTTCTGCAGCCAACGAAGACGGCTTTGACATTCTGTGATATCGATCCGGGACGCTGGATCGACGTACCTGTTTCAATTTCATGCCAAATTTCTGTGATGGGCAGTGGCTAACCCAAGAACCACCCCGCCGTTTTTCAACCAATTTCAACCTTTTTCAACCAATTTGATGTCACTTCTCTGCCGGTACGATTTTTGCAACCTGCACATTTTCAACATTGCTGCTGTAACGTCACTGAATATGGTGATGGTAACTTCCTGCAATTTGGCCGGTCACTTCATCAACCCACTCCTGTCAGGTTTAATGGAAGTGCTTTTGCACGTAAGATGCATTCCACAACAAAATTCGCAATGACAGTTCTGAGCAAGTGTGTGTGTGTGTGGAACTTCTGAACAGAAGTAAAACCTCTACTGTTTCTTCTTTTTCAGCTTTCAGGGGGAAGCGGCATGCAATCAGGGACCACGTCCAACAAAGCTACCTGCAGGCAATCATGATTGCATGGGATACAGAGCCTGATCAGCTCTGCGTACCTGCTCCATTTTCCAGTTTGCATGGCGAGCGACCAAGCCAATAACCGCCCAGCCGTTTTTTCATTTCTGCACAATTGGCGCAAGCTGAGACTGCGGTGAAAGGACAGCTACCGATTTATTTCTTTGGACATCTTACGCTGGATAGTCGTGACTGGTCAATCCTATGTGTTCTCCTCCTCTGATCAGAAATAATTGAAGTGGTGTTTTGCACGACCGATGCATTCCACGTCACAATTCGAAAAGACAAGTCTGAGCAAGTGTGTGTGTGTGTGCATGCGTCTGAATATGTACATGTATGTACATAGGTGTAAACAGCTATATGTAAATGGTATTTGCATATATATATACACCAATGTATATATGCACGTAGGTAAGTGTATACATTAAATAGCTATATACATATGTAAATATGAACATATGTGTATACATATGTTTGTGTATATATATGTGTGCATCTATATCTATCTATCTATCTATCTATCTATCTATCTATGTGCGCGTGTTAATGTATACTGTACACCTATATATATATATATGCAAATATGGACACGCATGCAAAAGTATCTATATACATATATGAATATATACATATGAAAATGTCTAGACAGATATATCCGAATATAATATATATATATACACACGCGAACATATTGTCTTGAAACAAACCAGACCTGCAACTGGTCAATGCTAGGGGACAAGTCCTCCTGTTCAGTCATGCTGGCGGCAGTGTTTATTCCCTTTCATACGGGGGATGCCCATCCGCACTGGGAATATATCGCAAATATCTTTCAAAAAGGGACTCTTGTGACTTGCGTATCCATTTCAGTCATTGCCACTACGGCAGACTTCTCGTCATGCGGTGGTTTGACATTTGATCACAGCAGTGCATTCCTCTGCTCTTGCGTGCATATTGTGTGGGAAATGTCTCGGGGCTTACCCGGCTCAGCGGCACATTGAATGGTGAAGAGTAGCAACGAAATATACATAGGTAAACAAATAACAACAGCAAGTAGCAATAATAGTAATGATATCGCCAAAACTGAAGCCAAGACACCGGATCCAATAGGAAGACTTGGGCGGGCACCACATCAGTGACAGGACACAGAATCCAGAGGTACCGGCAAATGCGAAAAGTCTGACACGGTTGCGCAAAACAACTCTGGTCTTTTGTGTCTGTGAGTAATTAGTTAAAGTCGAATGATTCTGGAGGAAGTTCAAAATCTTTGGAAGACACACACGCTTCATGATCCTCCATCCACAGGTCATAAAAGGGTCAGACCCACAAACCAGGTACTGGGTTCCAAGGTGATTTATTCACAAAGCAATTCAAGTCGGGTCCAAGCGGAACTTTTGGTGATGCTTCTCTTGTCAGGGAAAAATCATACCTCTTAATCGGTCCATGACGATTGGGGGTTACCGTAGCATGTAGACGGATAAACTTGGATTTGATCGGTTTACGTGCAAGTGCGTATAAGCCCCACGCGCTGATGCGGTAACAGATCATCGAAGCACTTTATGATCTTTACCCTTGCTGTGAGACCCACAGGAACTGCAATTCCGCAAGGCTTCTCAAGCCTCAAGGACACGCACTGCTGCTTGAACTCTCCGTAGGACATGGCTGGCTTGGTGAAGAAGTTGCAGGCCTGCCTGACGGTGCTAGTTTAGCAGCAGATGAAATTACACCTGCAAGAAACCCCAAACAGTGTGGGAGGTAGGAAATCAATGTGCCAGATACAAGCAAAAGTAGGTATGGGAAAATAGCAAATGAGGTTAGGCATGATCACAACTGCAGCAGCAGGACCTTCTATGTAGATCTATATATGCAGATAAAAGAACTCAGAAGATCTTCACACAAGAACTGCCTATGAGCATTCCAGAAGAACTATCATATAAGCCACCAACGCAGAGGATCTTCAAAATCTTAGTGCAGGGACCGCTTGAGGACGATTTCAACAGGATCTCCACAAGATCTTCTCACAAGGACCTGCGCCACATCATGCAAGGACACCGACAGGATTTCACCAGGACCTCTTCAAGAGCTTCTCACAAGGACCCGTACAAGATCCATGCAAAGGCCTCTGACAGCATGTCACTAGGATCTCGACAAGGTCTTCTCACAAGGACGGCTAAAAGACCTTGACCAAGATCTTCATACCAGGACCCCTAAGAGAAACCCACAAGATTGTCATAAAAGGACCTGCTGCTGGAGAGGACCTTACAAGATCTTGGTGCAAGAACCTCCCAAGACATCCCAGAAGAGTTTTCATACAAGCACGTCTAAGACATGGCACCTGCAAGATCTTCAGGCAATGACCTCTTAGAGAGGATCTGACCAGGGTCTTCTGACAAGGACCTGTACAGGATCATGCAAGGACCTCTTGGAGAGGAATTTATTGGGATCTCCGTAAGACCTTCTTATAAGGACCTGTGCAACATTATGCAAGGACCTCTTAGAGGATGTCAGCCAGATCTTTACAACATCTTCTCATAATAAGGACCTGTACAAGATCATGCAAGGACCGCTGACGGGATTTCATGAGGATCTTCACAACATCTTCCCACAAGGATCTTCACAAGACCTCGGTCAAAATCTTCATATATCAGCGGGACCTCCAAGAGCGCAGAGTGAAACTTTTGCAAGATCGTGATAGAAGGGGCCAAGAGCCGGACAACCGTTTCGCGCAAGCCTGCGCAATCGAAATGCACATGGACATCTCACAAGAGCAACTTTATGCGAGAATTTGCCGGAAAAATGCCGCGCCCCAGGACCGGGACAACCGTTTTGCGAGAGCCTGCGCCTAGGCAGTCGACATGCACTTGGACATATCAGAAGAGCCATTTTATGCGAGAATTTACAGAAATATGCCGCGCCCCAAGATCGGGCCTGCCCAATCGAAATGCAGTTGGACATCTCAGACGAGCCACTCATGCGAGAATTTTCCAGGGAAAATGCTGGGGAGCAGATGGAGCACCCTGATCTAACCCCAGCCTTAACTCTTACCGTAAGAACCCCTCAGTGTGGACATATGGTTTGGGGAAAAACCCACCAACACTGATCCGACCAGCAACATCAACTTCTTGACTGTTTAACATCTTTCTGTTCAGGCAAATAAAGAAACACATGGCCCAAGCAACTGGATTCCATTTTTCATGACAACAAAGCTTTAATAACTGTTCACTGGTCAACATCCCTCGACATCTGCTGCCCGTGCGGCTTCAAGTTTGCTGGGATGTCTGTGATCTGTGGACCGGAAACGCTGTCCTCGGCTCAATACAGTAAAACCAAGGATGCTTAGCTCGACCCCGGCGAGTTTTTGGGACGTGATTGACGACCACGAAGTGTGTCTACTGGGCGTAATTGATTCATAACATGACTCATGACCAAAAAGCCGCTGATCCAACAGATTTTGGGTGTGCATCAACTGTGATCAAATGTTCTGAGAATAAAAGGCAAGCTGTCATCTGGAAAGCATGCTACATGGATGGAGAATAACTAGAATATCTAGAATGATTATGCATAAAATCGAAACCTGGATATACATGGAACCACCCTAATTTTCAGTGCGTAAGTGATCTGAAGCCTCCGAAAAGATTGCAAAGCAAGGTCGCTGTTCTCAAGAGGAGGAAGCAAACTACCTTTGCCATTTGGTGTCAAACTGGGAAGACACGAAGACACTTGGTTCAAAGCACACTTGCATCAAGTGACACCCAAATATCGCCGCGCAATGCGCAAAGACGGGGCTTGACGTGAGACACGACGGGTGGCGGCCAAAAGAGACATGACCTCCGAGCAAATGGAGAAATACTGCTGATTTGGTTGAATGGTTGGCATTCATGGGACTCACATTGTTGGATGATCCGTCCTCCATGTCCATTGAAGTTGTTTAAAAGACCAGCTGTGAGATCGTTTATCATCTTTTATCCATGGTGAGCTGAACTGTGACCCTAGATCCGAATCCTCCAAGCCACAAATGAGCAAACGTTGCAACCTTGACAAACCCTTCTATTTGTGACAAATTTGAAGTGATTGGCTTTGACATTCTGGTCCAGAAGTTGAAAAGCCGTCGCCTAATCCCAGGCATCCGGCGGCTCTCCAGCGGTAAAACAAGCTACGTCTTCAAAGACTCAGATATGGTCAGTGACAGTGTCAAGTCTGCAGATGTCTGCAGATGTCTGCAGATGTCTGCAGATGTCTGCAGTCTGGACACTGGGTCTAGGGGCCTCTTCAGGAGCAAAGGGCTTGGACCGCGCTAGTAATCCAACAACTATATCCAACTTGAGCAAAACCAGTGGCAGTGCGACAAGTCTCCGAGCGAAACATCGAAAGGCCCTCAAATGCTAGTTGACTGTACCATCTGTAGCTAAGAGGCTGGTCTTTAACCTTCCACACTTAATTGGATAACGGCGTGACAATGGTGTACTTGCGGGACGTGGACACCATAGCATCCAGCCCTCCTGGACTAGTTTTTCAAACATATTCAAAATATATCAAAATATCATGTTGTAATGCCTCCCTTCTTTGCAAAACCTTTTCATGAGTGAACAATCTCAAGACCGATGCTAGCTCTTTCAGTGTGATCCAAATGTTCAGTGAAACTGTGAAGATTGCTACTAAATTCACTTCACGCATCACTACTGGGACTCCTTGGGAACGTGTCCACAGACCTTGTTTTGGAGGCAACTTCATTATAGTAGTGATGATTAGTGACTATTCTCAGTTGTGCCTCCATTCCTGCTGACCCCCAATGTATCCAGTCTTCCCTAGTTATCAATAACAACACTGAAGTCCTTGATGACCTCGAAGCATTCCTGCTGATATAGTGATAATTGGCTTCTTGCAACGCACTGTAAGGATGAGCTATTAGATCTATTTATTGTTGTGCATTATCGAGGTCGTTAATGATGAGATATTCCAATCATTCACTCACCAATTTCCCAAAGTGGATGCTTCACGACACTCAGGCACCCTGGCACAAGTCTTCGCTGTTTCTCTGTGAATCCACTGGCTTTCTGGTGGGGGGGTTGTGTGTATGGGCCTTGTAGTGAGTAGCGGATATTAATATGGATGCCTTTTCTTTTTTTGCCTTGCGACATTTGAAGACCTCAGAAGACTGGGCAGGCTCGCACTCGTCCATCAGTGTCAGAAACAGCAAAATGGATTGAACTTATCAAATAGCTGTCCGAATAAAATAATGTAACTGTGCTTGACACTGAGACACTCAACGAAGATGAGAGCTATAGCTGGACTTGTGGCAGCATGGATGAGCTCCTTTCCAGCCCCGGCTCTTAGCCTGTGATGTGATGTGGTTTTGAATGTGATTACGAATGTGATGTGATGTGTGTTTAGCGCCGAGTTCAGTGACCATCATGCGCTCTGTCTAGAGTTGGCACCATTAAAACGTGGGGCGAAAGGTCCGCACATGTCATATCATTGACATATTTGACCATGCCAGTGGCCGACACTTATCTATAGCCTCGCCTTTCTTGTGCTTGCAAGTGACCAGGGGTTTATTGTACAGAGATGGTCTGCTGAAGGCTCTTTTATGAAATCCAATGGTAAAATTGATATGAATTGATGACCCCGTTGGCTTCCTACGCATGTGTTGTAAGTCTGGGCCGCTGTCATCGCAAATTCGTATTTGTTCGACCAAGGATCTTGCACTACACTACATTCAGTGCTGGCTCTAAGCATGTTCAATATTATCTTATTTTCGCCTGAAAACATGCGGTGAAATTCAAACTGCTTCAAGATAGCAATTATCATCAGTTATCTACTGAACGAAAAACATACAAGATGGTTATGGACCATGCCTTGGAACATCTTGGGAACTCTTGCACAAGACAGACCTTTTTGGTGAACAGGACAGATCAAATGTTGACAAACATATCAAAAAATCCCGACACAAGCAAACTATCTTATGAAAGGCGAAACTGAAAGAACTGAATTGGGACTTGCCATCCACCCTGCATCAAAATCGAAGTTGATGGAGAGGGACTCCTTGTGCCCTTTTTTACAAGGCACAAGGCCTCCCTGGAAACGTTCCATCTCGGAAATTCAGAAATTTGTGGGTTGAAACAAAGCACGGGAACGCAGAACACCAGAGTCCATCGAAACAGCTAAAGGCAAACGCGTTTCCCATGCAAAGAGGAACCACTGGAACAAATTTGCTCAGCAAATCTTAATAGGATTCTTCAGAATACCGCCCTGCAGCTACGAAGTCCTGTGCATTTTTAGGAGGACAAAACCTGATAAGGCCATGATTCTTATGTTCTAGTCCCAACATGTCCCACAATGTCCAAAAATGTCCCACAAGCAAAGCAGGCAAAACTTGTTCACCGTTCTTGCCAGGGTCCTTGAACCATTTGTCAGATTCTGGACCAGTCTTTGGTGCCTCAACATCCAGTGAGACATGACTGAAGCAAAGGCAAAGAAACTTATGATCCTGATCGAAGGAAGTTTAGAAGTCAAACTTCCGACAAAAATGGACAGATGGAAAAGCAGAGGTGGGAAGAGTCAGAGAAGAGAAGAGAAGAGAAGAGAAGAGAAGACTCGCAGAATTGCTTCGTTTTGGCGCTGTCAAGTTCAAAACTTGAGGAAGTCTCGCAGAGGAAGTCTCGCAGAATTGATTCGTTTTCAAACTTGCAGATAGACAGACAGGCAGGCAGGCAGGCAGACAGACAGACAGACAGAAGGACAGAAGGACAGAAGACAGACAGACAGACAGACAGACAGACAGACAGACAGGCAGGCAGGCAGGCAGGCAGGCAGGCAGGCAGGCAGGCAGACAGACAGACAGACAGACAGAGACAGATAGATAGATAGATGGATGGATGGATGGATGGATGGACAGATGGACAGATGGACAGATGGACAGATGGACTGACAGATGGGCAGATGGACAGATGGACAGATGGACAGATGGACAGATGGACAGATAGACAACTACAACTACAACTACAACTACAAGCACAACGGCAACTGCAACTACAACTACAACAACACCACACTACCACTACAACTACAAATGCAAATATACTACGCTACACTACACTAATTAAACTACGCTACACCAAGTACACTACACTACACTACACTACACTACACTACACTACACTACACTACACTACACTAATTACAGTACACTGCACCAATGACACTACAACTATAACTAAAACTATTACTACTACAGCTACAGCTACAACTACAACTGCGCTACATTACACTACACTACACCACGCTAAACTAGACTACACTACAGCACGCAACACTACAGTACACTACACTACATTACAGCACGCTACAACTACAACTCCACTACACTACAGCTACAACTACAGCTGCACTACACCACACTACATCCAGCAGTTGTGGGTGAGGTGACCGCTGCAACCACTGCAAAAACACAACTCCAACCACGTTTCGGTCCATCAGTGGGTTCGCTCCGCAATCCATGCATCCCAACGACTCACCTCTCCTATAGTGTCCTATCTTTGAAACTTCCGCCATCGCCTTGTGCGTTACTATTGGTGCGTTACTATTGGTATGCAAAGCAATCTTCGCATATCTGTATATATATATACCAGTAGTACCGCACAAGGCGGTGGCGGAGGTTTCAAGGATTAGGACACTATAGGAGAGGTGAGTTGTTGTGATGCATGGATGGCAGAGCGAACCCGCTGATGGACCAAAAGACGGTTGGAGTTGTGTTTTTGGAGTGGTTGCAATGGTTGCAGGGTCACCTCCGCACAACTGCTGGATGTAGTGTGGTGTAGCGCGGTTCAAAATAATTGTCGTGTAGTGGAGTTAATGTAATTAGTGTAGTGCAGTTGTAGTTGCAGTTGTAGCCGTGGCGTGGTGTAGTTATATAGTGTAGTGTAATGTAGTGTAGTGTAGTGTAGCGTAGTGTACTGTAGTGTTGTGTGCTGTAGTGCAGTATAGTGTAATGTAGTGTAGTTATAGTCGTAGTGTAATGTAGTGTAATGTGTGTAATATAGTGTAATGTAGCGCAATGTAGGGTAATTAGTGTAGTGTAATGTAGTGTTGTGTAATGTAGCGTAGTTGTAGTTGTAGTTGTAGTGTGGTGTAGTGTGATTAGTGTAGTGTAGTGTAGTGTACTGTAGTGTAGTTGTAGTTGTAGCTGTAGTTGTAGTATAGTAGTTGTGGTTGTAGATGTAGTTGTGGCGAATTAGTGTAGTGCAATTAGTGTAGTGTACTGTAATTAATGTAGTGTAATGTAGCGCAGTACATTTGTAGTTGTAGTTGTGGTAGTAGTGTAATGTAGTGGTAGTGGTAGTTGTAATTTTCAATTGTAGTTGTCTATCGATCGATCGATCGATCTATCTATCTGTCTGTCTTTCTGCAAGCTTGAAAACGAAGCTATTCTGCGAGACGTCCTCAATTTTTGAACTTGACAGCATCCAAAATGCAGCAAGTCTGCGAGACTTCCTCAAGTATTGAACCTGGCAATGTCAAAAACGAAGGAATTTTGCGAGGGTTCCGCAAGTTTCGACGTTGGCAACATCAAAAACGAGGCAATTCTGCGAGACTTCCTTCAAACAGGGAAAGTTGAGTGCAGAGCTCACGGCTTCATACCAATGCGTTTTGCGATTATTCCACTCCACCTGTCTAAAGTACTGCGCCTGCCACGAAAAATTGATGCCAGGTCATACGAAGTGCTGCACCTGTCACGCAAAATCATCTCAGCAAACCTGAAGATCCGACGCTCCAAAAAGCAACCCATCTCAGGAAATCTGCGCTCTGACTTCCTAACATCTCTGATGAACATGTCTCTTGTACTGCGCCTGCCACGCGACATGCATCTTTGCAGATCCTCTTCAAATGCACCACGCGTGCCAACGTTTTTGAAACTGCTACAAAACCCTCACGTTTTACTCACTTTTGACAGGGTGCAGATTCCTTTGCGCCTGCCAGACCAAGCAACGCTTCAACGTCCAAAAGTGGCGCGAACATGTTATGCTTTTTACATTTTGACTAGGAAATGTGCTTCATGCCACAACGGCGTGTGCTTTTTCAACATCTCAACTTCCAAAAGCGCTTCGACACTGAGGTGTTTTAAGTGTGCTTCGCACCACTAAAGCGTGCACTTTTTCGACATCTCAACTTCCAAAAGTGCTCCGACAATGAGGTTTTTTTTGCGTTTTGACTTCAACATGTGCTTCGCGCCACAACGGTGTGCAATTTTTCATCTCTCATCTCCCCAGATGGCTCCGCACCCGCCGCTTTAGCAAGCCTACTCTCCGACCCTCCGAAGCCACAAAACATGTGGAAAACACATGTTTCGCGACTTTTCTACCTTTTCGCACACCTGGATCTTCTTTCTTCTGACTCTTTCTCTTCTCTGATCTTCTTCCTTCTCACTTTCTCTTCTCTGACTCTTCCCACCTCTACTTTTCCATCTGTCCATATTGTTGGAAGTTTGACTTCTAAACTTCCTTCGATAATTGTGTATATATATATACCTGGAAAACCTTAAAGACAAAATTTTCTGTCCGTACGGGTTGGACATTTCTTTTTGTCCTTTACGTGTTTTTTCCAAATACGGCCATGTCCGGCTGCAAACCCTCTACTTACAGGTTAATTTAGTTAATAGTTTTCCTGAACTCTTGGATTTGTCGGACTGGTTCCGA
>Ga0126342_10014169_pt1 | contig 14093 bp, 6 predicted proteins | sample Cyp1metagenome_FD_92528 | JGI IMG/M metagenome (GOLD analysis project Ga0126342, IMG submission 92528) | Coral microbial communities from Lord Howe Island, Old Settlement Bay, Australia - Cyphastrea 1 metagenome | ecosystem: Host-associated > Invertebrates > Cnidaria > Coral ...
AAAACCCGGGTGGGGAGGCATTCTAACTGAATGATTTTTTGCCGTGCGCGTGCCGCATTCTAACTGAGGGGGAGGAATATTTGGAATTCGCGGAGGCATTCTAACTTTCATTTTAACGGTATAAACCCTTTTTTTTGGCGCTTGGTGCCAGGTGGAAAAGGAGGGAAACTGCAGAAGCACCGATCAAGTTACACCCTATAATGTACCAGTGCCAGTACTATCTAGTACCATCATTCAAGAATTTAGTGGTTCCACTTGAGGGTGCCTCAAACTATTAAGGTAGTGAGAATCGATGGGAATCGCATGTAGCTCAAAAAATGTTGGGATTGGAGCCGAACCCCTCAAATTCTTATATTTATTATATATATACAGCATTTGCGCTGTACCATATCCGCGATACTATCTCTCTTGAATCAGCTGAAATGACCCACAATGCTTGACCCATGCACTCAGTAGTATGCCCACTCAGGTGAACTTGTTCGAGCTGAGCTGAAAACAGAGGCTGGCCTCATTGAAGTATTCTTAAGCTTGATGCAACATAGGGAAAACACTACGATTGATATGACTGATATGACAGGGACTCTGGTGCCGATACATCTCCCTGTCCAAATAGTCAAAGTGTGGCTGCTAGAACATAAAGCCCTTCGTAAGCCACTTTGTTTGGCTGAAACCATTTTGCTCTTTGTTTTGGGAGCGAATTCTAATCTGTCAAAGTGTCAATGGATTGAGCTTTCTTGCAGGCCGACCGCGAAAAGTTGTGCCGCGTGGAGTTGGATGACGAGGTGCTAGCTCTATCATGGTGACCATGGTGACCATGGTGTTGTGTTGGCGAGTTACCACAGTTACCACTAGTGCATGCCATGTAAAGCACGTAAGCTTTCCGCGAAGGAGATTGCAGCCAAGTCATTGTGTGGAAGAGCAAGTTGATTTTGAAGAAACTTGCCAATGAGCCAACATGAGATGAACCTTGCAAGCAATTTGGCAGACTGGACCTCTTCGGTAACTAGTAGAAGACGTCCCAAGGATGGTCATCTGTCATCGTCACACATTGATCACCTATATACATAATTATATATATATTATATATATAAATTGATACGAGTATATACACTACTCCAGACCGTAGCCACCACTCTGACTGATGACCGATAAGGATGCCAACCACATCCATAGACTTCATAGACTTCACGCATCACAGTGCCAGGCCATTCAGAAGTTGTCACGGCGAGTGGACGCCTTGGAGGCCGTTCTGACTCATATCTTACCATTGAAACATATATTGAAACATATTGAAACATGTTTAAGCCATAGGTTAGTAACGGTTTGTATGATGTGTGAGCCCGACCCAGACCGCCTTGCCAGGAGATATCAGGAGATGAAAATCATAGGGCTTTGGCAAATCAGATGACATGATCTCACATTCGGAGTGGTTTGTCTTCAACACTCAAATGATGCAATAGACTCAATAGACATTTCAGGACTGATACCTTCCGTGCTGAAAGTGTACAGGCCAAAGGAGCAGACCTTGCGGCGATTCTGCAGGAGGCGAAACGCATGGAACAGCGGGCAGAAGAAGCGGCGGAGCAGGCGGGTCCTCAGCTGGAAGCAACGTGGTGATTCTCTGAGAGTGTAAAATCAAGTGCAAGATGACATCTTGAGTGCTGGGTCAGGTTCGGAAGTTGTTTGCAGACATTACATGACATTACTCCCACTCTGGATCATTCTGGTGCAATTAATGCCTTACTGTGCCATTCTTGAAGACAAGGGGCAACAAGTAGCTGACAAGCAAAGCTGCTTCAATCAGGGCTGACCTAGAGCTTTGCAAGGTGCAGCAAAGGGCTGACATGGCGGTGTCGAAGTTGCTACACCGCCTGCAGGACGGGAACTTGACTCTTGGATGCCTGCGATTGCCTGCGTTTCAATCCTAATCCTGGTTTGCGTTAAGTCATTTGGTCTCTCTCTCTCTCTCTCTCCCTGAGATACCTACTGCATTCATGGTGATTGCGCTGGTTTGTTACAGCTACTTTGGGTGGTTTGGAATACTTTCATTCTTCGGAAGGATCTGAGAAGTAGTCAGATAAAATAGATGCAATAAGCAGTACCGCCAAGCACCCCAGTGGCAGTTTGTTTCCCCAGGCCATGCAATCCCCGCAATGTGTGGTGCGAAAGGAGGATGACTGGCCCATAGATGATTCGCCCATCTGTATGCCAGAAAAAAGTGACCAGGAGCATCAAGTAGCAGACTTTCAGACTTGTACCACAGGAAACGGTTCAACTTTTTTAATGTCTAGAGGCCTAGAGGTTGTGATCGGAAGGTATCTCTTCTAAGACTGGAGATGGCACTCAAAGACTGACTTGACTGATCCTTAATGCCACCATTTCTTTTGTTTTTGTCAATGGCATCTTGTTGATGTTGCAGACATCCGTGTTTTTTCGCTTTTCATGCCATGAGCTGATAGCCGCAGCCCCCACATCCTGCATTCCCTCTTTGTCTACGGATCAAGGATTTGCGAGAGAAGGTTTGGTGACTGTCAGTGCACCTTGATTTTGATCCAGTTTGCTCTGTCTGGATCCACTTGACCTATGTGTTCCCTCCTGCCGCAACATATAGGACGTTTTGTTCCGTATCTCAGTTAACGCTGGTGGTATGTGACGATTGCAGGACATTATGCACACACTTGCTCACAGACCAAGACACACACACAAACACAAACACAAACACAAACACAAACACAAACACAAACACAAACACACACACAAACACAAACACAAACACAAACACAAACACAAACACAAACACAAACACACACACACAAACACAAACACAAACACACACACACAAGCCCCTTTGCGGTCGCGAGAACCGCCCTCGAGAGGTGAGGAACCTAGCGCCCCACGCCCGTTCAGTTGTGCTGCTGTTTGGCGGCTGCTGTGGTGACCCTGAAGTGGCGGGGTGCGTTGCGGTTGCAGTGGTTGCGGCTGCTGGCGCTGTGCGGCTGCTGGCGCTGTGGGCGCTGCTGCACTACTTGGTCCTCTACCTGCACCTCATTGAGTTTGTCTTGGCACAGCAATCTCATTACTGGCATTTACTTCTTCTCCTTCATCATTGCATTCTACCTGCTGCCTCGCTCTTGCTGGACAACGTGCCCTTGAGTGAGGTCAACAGTTTGGGATTTTTGGGGATAGGGGAAATCCAACAACGTTGGGAGCGTATGCCATCAGTGCAGCCGCATCCGACACCACCACCTTCGAGGGCTGACCATATCAATTCGACCGCAACTCGGTCCCAAGTCCGAGAGCCGTGCAGATCCAGAGTTTTCTTGGTCATCTTGATTTGGATCTTGACCTTAGCAACCTCGACAAGTTGCACGGTTTGGGGTGAGGGTTCCACCGTGGACATGCACCGTGGAGGAGCTGATTCCGAGGGATCAGCGAAATTTCATGTCGAGGAGCTCCAGCGGACTTACGAGTCAACACAACCTTGCAAACACAGGAAACGAACAAACAAACGTAGCTATCAACGTGCACAAAGGCGTGCCACAGAACATGGTATCACTTGGTACAAAGGACAATGGATGACAGCCTCACAATTGGGAATGCCATATGTGGGACACAGAGATACCCCCCCCAAATCAAAAAACCTGCCAACTAGCACGGGACACAGACGCAAACGACTCACAGTGATGTGTTGGAATTGTGGAGGGCTCACCTCAACTGACTGGGATTGGATGCAAAGCTGGCTCTCACAACAGAGCATTGATGTCATTGCGATCCAGGAATCGCACTGGCCCTTTTCCAGCGAATGGATGCAGCGGCACTTTCATTGTCTTCACAGTGGAAGTAGTAGCCGCAGCGGAGGCCTTCTCACACTGATATCCAAACAACTGTGCTCATCCGATGCAATTTCATGGGATGAACCTATTCCCGGACGACTCATGCACATTCGGATCCATGGACATACACGCAGCATTGATATACTGAATGCGTATCAACATGTACATGCTCCTGATCGCATGGAAGATAGGACGACATTTTGGACTACCCTGCAGACCACATTGACACATTTGCCAAAACGAAACAACCTTATCATGATGGGAGACTGGAACACTTCATTGACCAGAAGTACCACCACGACTGGCCTGCCAACTTATGCTGAAGACACAAAGAGATGTCAGGGACCTCAATCGATTGATGGACATCTTTTTCACAATCTTCTCCAACAGCATGATTTGGTAGCTCTAAACACCTGGCAACATGATTTAGGACCGACGTTTCGTTTTCAGGCAAAACATTCCAGAATTGATTTTGTGATCTGCCGCAGACATTTTTCTGACACTACTTCCAAAAGCGTCAACTATCTTCAGGATTTTCCCTTGAACCCACTGGATGGCGCTAAACACTTTCCAATTTTGGTTTCATTGCTGAAGGCATGGCATTACACCCCGACACCCAAGCCGACTGGATGGACATTGAAGCAGAGGCTGGCTCTATACAAGCTGTGGCGCAACCCCACAGAACAGACCATTCAGCTGCAACAACAGATCAATGAGGCCATCCAGACTCTGCCCAAGGATGGAGAGTGTTTGGACCGGGCGCATCAGACTTTGAACAATTTTGGACTGAAGGCACATCACGAACAGACCCAACCATGGTATGAAACGGATTTGAAACCCTTCCAACTCTTTCAGGCTCACACAGCACGGCTTCACACTCTGGTGGAACCCACATCGAGGAACTGCTTTCAGGCCTGGTACCATGTTGGTCGGCGAGGGCATGCTCGTCAACAGATGAGAGCGGCATCCAAACGTGCTAGAAAGGAAAGGATTCAACGATTATTTGACCTGGCAGGACAAGCAGAAAGAGCCCATGATCACTTCACGCTCTACCAGGTCATTCGTGAACTTGCTCCTAAAAAACCATTTCGGAAAATACAGATTTGCAATCAACAAGGCATTCTTTTGAACCCCGTTGAGGCAGCTGACAGTCTTCAGAATTGGTTTGGAGAACTTTATACTGACGCAGGCACACAACTTCAGGCTGCCACCTTTCATTGGCCATTCACATGGGAAGAACTTGCAGAAGGGTTTCATGCATTACCATTGTTGAAGGCGTTGACGCCTGAGAGCGCGCCGGCTCCTTATTGGCAATGTGCAGCAGAACCACTTGCCACTCAGCTGACAGAATATTTACAACGCTGTGGGGATCGAGGGGAATTTCCTGACAGATGGTCACAAGGAACCCTCTTCTTCATCCCGAAGAGTGCCAAGCGGCGTCTGCTCCCTAAAGAACTTAGACCCATCACATTGTTGGAACCATGCAACAAAGTGTGTATGGGCCTATTGGCCCAGCGTCTACAACATGAGGCAGGGTCCCATCTCAACAGCCTCCCACAATTTGCCTACACCAAGATGCGAGGCGGGGACGATGCACTCCATCGCATTATCCTCCACTGCAGTCATGTCCGAAATCTTTGCGATTCACAAAAGTACATCATCCACAGCCTTGCAAGAGGAGCACCTCATCATGCTGTATGTGGCGGCGCACTTCTCAGCCTGGACCTCTCAAAGGCCTTTGACAATGTGAATCGTAGTCGATTGATGGCATGTCTACACAAATTACAGATTTCTGCTGACCTGATTTCCTTTTTGCAGACAGTTTACAGCAGTACTACATACAAGTTTGAGTACAGAGGCGAAACCAGATGTTTTGACGCAACACGTGGCATCCGACAAGGCTGTAAAGCCGCACCAGGGCTTTGGCTGATCTTCACCGCACTGATCTTAGACGAAGTCTCCAGCAGAACCTCAAACACCTGGATGAAAGACTGCCTAACAATGTTTGCAGACGACATTTGCATGCATCAGGCAGTGGAAACGCCTGAGCAACTCCACCGACTGATCAGGCACATAGGTGTCGTACTGGACATTTTGGAAGAATTTCTGATGGACGTAAACATCAACAAAACTTCCGCAATCTTGAGATTGAAGGGACCTGTAGCGGCCAAACTGCAAAAACAGTATGTGGTGCGCAACAAAAAGGGAACTATTCTCAAAATCCCCAGGACCAATGGCACAGTCACTCACATCCAACTGGTGTCACACATACAATACCTTGGTGTCACAGTCAGTTATCGTGGCTTCGAACGCCAAACTGCTCGAGCGAGGATCAAGGCCAGTGACAAAGTCAGCCAACAGCTTCACAGATGGCTACATGCACAACGCAGCCTCAACAGCCACCAGAAATGCAGACTCTGGCAACAATGTGTATATGCCTGCATGAGATATGGTTTGATCACTGTAGGACTGACCCCTTTTTCAGTCCAACAGATTTTTTCAGCCTCACTGCGGCAACTACGCAGAATCCTTAGAGAACCCCCTCATTTGTACAAAACCACGCATGAAGAATTTCTAGTACAGCACCAATTGGCTCATCCGTTGTTGGTCTTGCGAGATCTATGCCTCAAAGCGGACGCCAGAGACCAAGCGAGACGTGTACACCTTCAAGATGATGACATACTTTTCAGGGTACCATCCATGGACTATCAACAGCGATGTCAGGTCATTGACGACTTTCTGCTGCAGAACCAGAGCAGAAGAAACGACCTGGAGGTGCCCACACCAGAAGCACATCATGTTTGCCCCCACTGCCTGCTGCCATTCTCTAACATCACCAGGCTGCGCACACACCTGACGGTAGAGCATGACGACAGATCAGGAGCTCTCAGACAGTTCACAATGAGCGACATACACCATGGTGTGCCAACTTGCAATAGATGCAAAACCAGATTTGTCAACTTCGAGAGCCTGAATTATCATGTCACGTATGTTTGCTCCGCTACCACTCAGGACCTGGAAGATGTAGAGCATCGCCTGCGCGTTCAAGAACTGCTGCAGTTTGCACGCAGTCAACAGATCCAGGCGCTGGAAGCACGTCCTGACTTGCTGACGTACTTTCACAATACATGTGCATTATGCTCCATGTTTTGCACCACCACCAGGGGCTTGTATGTTCACTGGCAACGCCACCATCATGCGGCATTTCTCCAGCATGAATCCGTGAACCATGAACTGCTCCAGCACAGCTCTGATCAGAGCCCTTGCAAATTGTGTGGGACCTCATTTAAGCAGTATCACAAGTGCCACATAGTGCGACAGATGGCCCTCCTGCTGATCAATGAGGGGTATGGCAATCCAACAGTGCAATCACAGCTGGCCTGTCCCGACTGTGGGAAGGTGTACACGACGCACCATGGCCTTCAGCAGCATATGCGGAGATACCATCGAGCCACGCAGGACTGCTCAACGATGGATGAGCTCTCAGTGGATTTGATGTGTCTCCTTCACCAGGCCGTCGAACAAAATCGAGCCGAAGAACTCCTACAGCACGAGGACATCCAATTTTTCCTGACGACGAGGTGTGTACCTTGTGGAAAATCATTCTCCAGGAAGCAGGAATTGACACGTCATTTTCACTTGAATCATTCGTCAGATTGGCATGAATGTTTTCAACGAGCACTGCTGATGGACAATCGATGGAAACCACAGTATGGCTGCATTTGTCACCCACGACAGCACACCAAACATGTATGCACCTTCTACATCCAGTTCATTCTGCTCAGGCTTGAACATGAACGACAGCTTCAGCCACAGATTGCGCCACTGCCACCAGACTTGGTGCTTTCGCCAACAGAACAGATTGAGCCGCTGCTGTGGCTTGGATGTGCACACCTGCTGTATGACAAACCTGACCTGCGTCTTGCTTTGACGAGGATTTGCCAGATTTGTGGACACAACAGCAGGGACGGCGATGAACTCCACCGCCATCTACATGCAGACCATCCACAACACATGGAGGACATCCAGTCTTTCAAAGAGATGTTTCAGTGGAGTCTATTCCAGGAGCAGGGCTGCTTTTGCAACCCATCACCTGGTTGGGGGCATCCGCAACATGAGTGCGTTGGCATCATTCAGCTTGCGTGGGTTGCACACTCATTCAATTGGCAGGTCGTGCTCCCCTGGAGCTACGGCTCACATGACCTAGCGACGGGCCTCAGTGAGATGATGCCACTGCAAGCACTTCAAAGAGTGACACTGGCAATGATGGCCAGGAATTTTCACAAACTTTGGCAAGACGGTGACTTGGAGCTGATGCTCAAAACCCGGTGTCTTTTATGTCAGGAGAATGTACCACTGTGGCAGATCCGAACTCATCTCAGTGTGGTACACCAAGTCACCTTGGAGCAAGTCAAGTATGTGATGCCTCAGGTCGCCAAAATCTTTGCCGAACTCAACTCAGAAGTTGTTCAATGTGAATGGTGCAGCACGATGCTTCCCACATGGTCAACAGAAGAGGAAGATGTCCCGGATCATTTGACACACATGCAGGAATGCCCCTATGTGATGCAAATGGCACTACTGCTGATGATGCCCAAATGGCACAGTCCAGCACTACAACCCTTGGCATGGCCCACTCAGGAACACATCTCAGCGGTGCGGCGTCAGCATGAACTTCAGAAATGGCAACTACATGCTGGGATCTCAGACACTTTTGGCCTTTCCCTTGAAATTGTCGCACAGTTTGGACTTCAAATGATGACCGATCCCATCATTGCAGACACGGTCAACTATCGATGTTTGCTATGTGGAAAATGTTTTTATATGGCACAGCCCTTTGAACATCATCTGCACAGAGAACACAATTTCCTTCAGATGCAAACGCTCATGTGCTACCATCGACTGACTCTCCATGGTGGATCAAAGTGTCAATTTTGTGGTTTCACTCACACCTCTGACCCTTGCATTCCACTGCTGAACCTTGCAGTGTTTCTCCTTAATGGATATGGGATCAGAGGAGCTGGAAGGCATCAACTCAGCATCGAAGATCTGGGGGAACTTGCTCAACCAGGAGCAGCTGCGACAGCTTGGACTCGACAAAACAGAGCCCAAGAAAGGGGACAAGAAAAGACAGAAAACCCAACCGGAACGCACAGACAGGGACTCACGAAGTACTTCAAGCACAGCAGTGCCACACGAAGTGCTGAAGCAGTTGATTCGTCTGACCTTGCGTCACGAAGACCATCTCAACTGCCTGATGCAAGAATCCCAGTTCTTGATCCATATGAACCCAGGCCAAGGGTCCATAGTGCCCACTTTACTCCAAGCGAGCCAACAGTGGCATGCGGCCCAAGAGAAGGACATGAGCCTCAGGCACCACCTAGCCTGCACCATGATGCAAACGCTGGAGCTTCGCCTGCAGAAGCTGATCTCCGCGACACCGACAGAGGAGCTGTTCACCGACTGTGTGAAATACCATCTCATATGTCCAGACCAAGACAGGACAATGCCGTTCCTACGATGGAGCCCACAGAAACAAAGCCTTCAGCCGACTTCGGCCCCGGGACTGCCGATCAAGGAAGTCCAGAGATGTCTGGGCAACATCCAGAGGATAATGGCAGACCCTCAGGTGACATTGCGCTTTCATGCGCTCACCAAACCGAAGGAGGGGAAGGAGACCACACAGGCCATCCCGTGGTTATGGACGGTCTCCCTTCGAGTGTCACGGGAGTTGTGGCACGAGCTGAATCGCTTGTCCTACCACAGTATCTGGCAGCTCATCCAGATCCGACTTCGGCCCCAGTCCCTCGAGAGGCAACCTTTGGCCAAGCAGTTGCAGAAGGCGTTGTGAGACTGATACCGGTCTTTCTCAATCCAACCGGGACAACCTGTTTCGCCAACACTGCAGTGCTGTGCATAGCATGGATGACACTACTGGTCGATGGCTTTCACCAACAGATGTGGACCACGGGGTTTGAGCTTTTGCGCAATGTGTATGAGGCCGCGCACAGGCCAATGAACTTGCTCTCCCACAATCCTTTCTTGTGGTTGCTCATGGGGTCTTGGACAGTTGACCGACTTCATCATCAGCAGGACGTTTGTGAATTCACCATTTACTTACTTTCACTGATGAGACCGAAGTTTATCCACTGTGGATGGGTTACGAAGGTAGCTTTGACGGCAGATCCTTCTGACGGTTTGCTCGAATCGGAAAAAGGGCAACAGCACACACCCATTCTCTTGCCATACATCGACCATCAAGAGGCCGCATGTCAGCTGCAAGACTTAGTTTTTCACTGGCACGACCCCCAAGGTCTTTGCAGAGCATCTACGGAGGTAGGGAGTCATTTGGTTTTGATGCTCGATCGTTTCAATCCAGAAACGCAACTGAAGTGCACACAGATGATTTACTTTCATGATCGACTTTTATTTCCATGTTTTCAAGAAGGTACTAGCACTATCCATCTGGAACAATTTGACATTTGCGGTGTGATTTTTCACCTGGGAAACCGTCCCCAAGCTGGACACTACCGTGCAGCACTGCGATACCAGAATGCATGGATGATCTATGACGACAACCGAACGCCAGACAAGACAGTTGAACTTCCAATGGAAGTATTTCAAAATTGCACCATGTTCTGGTTAACAAGACCAAATGCTCACTCTGACAGGACCATGGGACGAACTCCACCGCGAGAAGAGCAGTGGTATGGTCGCGCATGGGACTCTCGAAGATCAGCAGGTTCAGGCACCTTGGGAACGTCGGGACCTTATCAACGTGAGGGCACTCACGCAAATGGGGCCACCTGACTGCACTAGTGCTGCTGGCTGCCGCTGGCAATCTGCGCAGCCGCGAAGCTGCGATGCGCTGCGCTGGGGCTGCATGCTGCGCTGCGCCGGGGCAGAGCGTTGCGCTGCACTGGAGCGGAGTGGTGCGCTGCGCTTGGCTGTGCTGCTGCGGAGGCGTGAGGCCTGGTAGCTGCTACGGCTGAGAGGCATTTTCACTGGGGATTCCCCAACCTTTTTACTTTGCCATTGGACATCTTTGGCGATCCAGATCATTTCAATATTTCTTCAGGAATCTTGGACAGCTGCAGCTAACAACTACCTGCTGCTTTTGAGCTATCCTTTTTTCCCAATAGCTCTCAGGAGCCATAAAGCAAGGTTGATAAGACCTCCCACCGGCACCGGACGTCTAAATGTGCTGAGTTGAGGAGGCCATGAGAAATCTCATGAGCGAGCTCGCCTTCCGACCGCAGGGATGGTTGTTGGGGTAGGAAAAAAACACACACACATGCACGCACAACTCTACTGTACCCATACCACACAAAAAGATTCAGTCTTTGGACCCAGCACATTCTCAACCAAGGCAAAAAAAACACGATTTTGACCCAAACATAGCCGACTCAGAAGCAGAAACTTCATGAATTTTTGACAAGGAAGTACTTGTACGATGAAAGCACGACGTATCAAGATGACTTGGGCGATTTCGATCAGATTTGCTCCGACAACTGCTGCGCCATGGGCCAAAGCTGCCAAAGCTGCAACGGCGGCCCCCTGCGGATCCCTGAGCCCAATGGCCCTTTGAAGCCATCGGTTCCACTGCGCCCAAGGTGGGAGACAGATTCATTTCCGTCGGGCTGTCGAACTTTGAATAATTATTGAATAAGCCATAATAAGATCATAATAAGCCTGAATGGATCTGAATGGCCTGTTTGAGCTTCTGAATGCCTCCAGTTGAGGCTTCTGGAGGTCCCTAGGCCTGGCATCTCAAGCCGTCAAGCGTTCAGCGCTCGCCAGATTCGAGAACGAGCCCTGGGTCGCCTTCCACTGCAATGCATTCCAGGCCTCCCGGACGTGCCGGTGACATGGCCATTTGATCAAACCTGCGCAGCCTGTTGATCAAAATGTCACAACAAAATGCCATGAGCTGCCATTCCCTGCTGATTTGAGACTCTTCCGGTCAAGTAATCGACTTGTATGCTAACCTTTTTATTTGGATCGGTTTTGCATGGAAACAGCGGAAAGGCTGAGCAACTAAACATTGACGTTGCCAAGAGTTCAGAAGATCACGCAGCATGCTGCAATGGAATTCCAGGTCTCGTCAAGTACTTCAGCCCCTCGAGCTGGCGCGGAGGAGGTTGGGCGGCAAATAGAATAGCAATATATAAATATAAAATAATATAGATTCATGATTTAGACAGATTGAACCAAATTGAGACGATTTGGTTGAAATTGATGATCGGAAATTGAGAGTTAGCTGCACTGGTGAATGAGTTGGTGGAGACATGAAGGGAACTTGTGGATATGATGTTGGTAAGAAATGAAACATCGAGTTCTGTCATTGTACCGACAGGCTCGTTCGAGTTGTGTCAGAGTGTTTCTAGAATTTCTTGAATTTTGCGATGTGATTCTCCGTGCCGACATTTGTGAAACCATCGGTACGCCCAGGGGACACAAGGATGGCCCAAGGTCTACTCCTTGGGTCGACTGTTGGGCGATGGCATCTCTGCCAAAGTCTTTGAGGCTGAGGCGCACACCTGACATGTGGATCAATGTGGATCAGTGATCAGTGATGATCAGTGATGATCAGTGTGCATCATGGGTGTGCCAAACTGTGCCAATGTCAATTTCGACAGCACTTGCGGTTGTGGACCAGGGACCAGACCTCGCATATCTTTGCAGGCGTTAGCCGACTTGGAAACTACCGAGACTGCTCGGAAGCTTAGTCGAGAACCATCAGCAAGAACTGCAAGGGCCATGGTGGTAAGGGCCACAACAGACCTACAAGATGGTAAATTATACACAGACGATTGAACTTGATTGAATGGCAATGTCCACAAACAGTCTTTCTACAATTCAATGAAGATGATGACGGGTCTATGAAAGATCGCTTCATCAAAGATCAGCTGGGTCCACTGGGAGCTGAGCTCTGATGTCATTCGCTTCCATCATGGACCGGTTGGTAGAATCGAAACCTGTTGAGACCAAGGCTCAGCAACTGACAGTCCTTGGCACCTGTGGTGCTGTTGCAGTTTGGCACCTGGCAAAGTCTGTGCTACTTCACTGCGAGCGTGTGATGCTTTGGGTGTGTATAGATGCAAAATGAGCAAAGCGAAATGCTTTGCAGTTGAGACATGTTGAGACCAAAATTTGTTCAGAATCCGACTGAGATGAAAGTTGCAGGGAGCTGCATTCCAATTGTTAGGTCGTAGACCACTCATTATTCTGGCATAGATTTGCTACACGTCATACTTCATTCTTGTACATTGTACATGTAAATTGTCTCCCTAGTTGCACTCCTGTGCAAGCAGTGCTCTGAACTTCATATCGTAAGCTCCGTTGCCTTGCTTGTTCTTGCAAGATAGGCATATCTTTTTCGGGTTATCATTCCGAGGCAGGCATGCCGCATTGTTTGCGAGAACATGGTCGAAAGGCAGGATATTGTCACCGCCTAGAAAATCTGGCTATTAACCTCTGTAACCGTTCACACCTGCCTCGCAAGTCTAATTCAAATCAAGGCCATAAGGAATATGTAAGCCTTGGTTAGCCTGCTTTAGCCTGCTTGTTATTGTGACTTTGCTGAACGCATCGATCTTCTCCAGCAGGTAGCCATCAAACGCTTTCACCGCTTGGGTAGCCGGACGTTTCTTCGCTGCAAGTTTCCTACACGAATGCCTTGTTGCGTGGGATCATGTAGAAACAGCCAAATAAAATGTAGGAGATGTCTAAGGGGCTGGCCTCTGTTGGCTCTTAACTGTTGATGGTACATCCATCCATCCATCCATCCATCCATCCATCTATCTATCTATCTATCTGACTGTCTATCTATCTATTTGTCTGTCTGTTTGTCTATCTGTCTGCCTGTCTGCCTGTCTGTCTCTCTATCTATCCCTATCTATCTACCTATCTATCTATCTATCTATCTATCTCTCTCTCTCTCTATCTATCTATCTATCTATCTATCTATATCTATCTATCTCTCTCTATATCTATCTCTCTATCTATCTCTCTATCTACCTATCTATCTATCTATCTATCTATCTATATCTATCCATATCTATCTATCTATCTATATCTATCTAAATCTATCTATATCTATCCATATCTATCCATATCTATCCATATCTATCCATATCTATCTATCTATCTATCTATATCTATCCATATCTATCCATATCTATCCATATCTATCCATATCTATCTATCTATCTATCTATCTATCTCTCTATCTACCTATCTATCTATCTATATCTATCT
>Ga0126342_10014170_pt1 | contig 14092 bp, 16 predicted proteins | sample Cyp1metagenome_FD_92528 | JGI IMG/M metagenome (GOLD analysis project Ga0126342, IMG submission 92528) | Coral microbial communities from Lord Howe Island, Old Settlement Bay, Australia - Cyphastrea 1 metagenome | ecosystem: Host-associated > Invertebrates > Cnidaria > Coral ...
AGCAGATGTGAAGATGAGAAGATGAGATACAGATGTGAAGATGAGAAGATGTGAAGATGAGAAGATAAGATACAGACCCCCACTATTGGAAGAACCCTGCGCTCAGACGCTCTCGGGAAAAAGAGCTACTGGAAAACGTATCAGCGACTGCCATGGATTTTGACAGAAAACGAAGCCGCCAAGTTATAAAAAAATTGCACAGCTCGCAGCCTTTGAGTTAGTTTACGATGTTAATGTGATACGCAGATGTCCTCTGCAAGGATGCAACGGTTGCAAGTTGGTGTAAGATTTGTCAGGCTGAAATTCAAGCTCCGCTCTGACCATCAGTTTGGAGAGCCTGAGCAGCCTCAGTCGCCAATGGATGTTCAGACCCCAAAAATGTGGTATAACGGTATAACATAGGTTTTGAACCATTTTTGCATGGCTTTGTCATCTGAAAATCTTGAGAAAAGCTGAAAATCCAACATACCAGTGCCATTTTTGTCATTTTCCCTAGTAGAACTTGCCGAAAAAAAAAGCTGGGGCAACTGCCGCATTGACAACTGCGCATTGACAACTGTGGATCTACGGGATCACTTGGTACCACCACCACCACCACCACCAACAACAACAACAACAAGTAAAATCATCAACCAATTATGGATTAGTCTCAAGCAACACATATCTCAGAGATGACCACCAGGCCCATCCGCCTGAAGAGACATAGCCTGCGAGGGAAAATTCTGAAACCGGCTGGGGTGTTGCGTGTTTTTAGCCCAAATATGAAGATATCATGCAAATTTTCCTGGCAATTCCTGGAGATGAACAATGGCCAACCATTTAGGCTCTTTAGATCATGTTCAGATCAAGCATGGCAGCCATACTCGCCCTTTTTTTCTGATCTGTACAACAGACTAGGCCAACGCCCAAAAGAAAGGCTTCAGCTCAATCTGGTTCAGACATCTGGCTTGGGTGTCAGGGGACGGGTTGCACGACAGGTGAGACTTCCTGTTCTCCACATCCCGAGTCTGTACAAACGAAACAACCACAACTTGGCGGCGCGGTGTATTGCTGACAAAGCTGGAGGCGGGAGTACACCTCTTCAGTGCACCTTGCAGAAACTTGAGGAATGAGATGAAGTGAGAAATGATGGGCACAGGGGTTGTTCATTCCAGTATACCGCGGCAAGTTTGAAGGGCATGAAGGGCATGAACGATTTTTCGTACGGTCTGATGAAAGTATACTGAAACACATGTAGTAGTTGAATAGAGTTGAAGCCTGGCCAATCAAAACCTTGATCATCAGATTGCACGTACACAGCTTGAAAGAAGTGTCAGTTTAAGTGTTTACAGGTTTCCAAAATGCTGCAGGCAGTTTTTTCAGTGTTCATCCCAGCATACGCCAACCCGCAGCACCTGGGAAAGTAGGGTCTCTCCATTGGCAGTGCCACATCCATCTCCCCAATCTCCCGAGCTTCTTTATGCGCCTTTGCGATGCAATGTGCCACAGATGTAACGTCCTCAATGGAGACGGCGCTCTGCACGTAGAAACGCGACAGGTCGTCCTTCATACCAATTTGAATGGCTCGCTGTTCCTCATTTTGCGATGTCCATTTTTGGGAGAAAGTCCCATAAAAATCAGGGGTAAACTCGCCTCTGATCGGTTGAGCTATGGCCAAATGGGATCGGGAGATCGGGATCTTACCCAGGTTTGCTTCGAAATACTGAGTTATAGCCAATCAAAAATCAAACAACATGAAAACAAAGAGAAAGCACTGGATTTGTGGGTGCCCTATTGCTTGTTACAATGCCCAATTGATATCTCCTTGCCCCGATCATGTTTAATACCAATCGAAAGCTTGGTGGTCATTCCCCACCGTCAGATTCCCCCATAGTTGGCTGGGAGGGTCCTGATTTTTTGACACATTTCTGTTGATTGTATGACCTGTCTATTCATGTATCTTAGATCTTGTTACTATCTTAGATCGCCAAGTACTAGTTGGTTTAGTTGGTTGAGATAAGCTCACATCTCTTCACCCCGTGTTTTGTTTTCTTCATAAAGCTGGTTGAGATAAGCTGTCTGAAAACATGGCACCCCGAAATCATAAAGCTGCCACTATCATTTTCTCCACAAAAATGGCTATCACCTGAGGTAATTCCCACCCTCTGGAAATCACATATGGCAATGGAAAACCCAGCATTTATGGTTGATTGTTCCGCTCAATTGTCCATGTCTTGATGTTCAATTGCCCATGTTGAATTCCCTTATGGTAAATGTGTGTAAATGTATGTAAATGTATGTAAATAAATGTATGTAAATTGTAAATGTCTCATTTTCAGCCCAACTGATTCCCCAACATTCCAAGCTTAACGCCAACCTTCGCTTCCACATCTCCAAGTCTCCGGATGCTTGGCTGGTTCCCCAGCCCTGCCAACCAGCAAGCAACGAGCCGGGTCCCATTGCACCCGACCCACCGTGCCACCACCTGGATCCGGAGGTGGTTACCATCCAAAACCCATGGAGAAAACCGGTTGTTTCTCTTTTACCAACAGAAAAGGTCGAAGTTATTGCCATCATTTGATTGAAACATGTTTGGTAAGAAACCCTATTGTTTCAGGGCTAGTCTAGTAAAATGTTGCACTTAAGCATCACTCAACCGTTGGGAATGTCTATCCTCCACCAATGTTAGCTCTGGATCAAGACACCCCTGGATTCCACAAAAACTCGATGGATCAATGTGCCATTCGATGTAGGATCAATGGTTCAAGACCAAACAAATCAAGGCATCAAATGGCACTCTGAAAATCTCTGAAACTAAGAGCCATTTGATCCCTCTGGCAATCAAACATGGCTTGCTGGAAAATGGAAAATTCATGAAAATTCCCCATTTATGCATGATGTTCCCAGCTAGAAACCTCTATTCATAGTGGATTTTCCACTATCAACACCCCATCCCAACGCGACCTCCATGTCCGCAGCTACAGTGACTGAGAATTTCGGCCACTGCTGTGTGGGGCACCTTGATCTTCAAAATGCGTTCCTGCCAGGGAAAAACGAACACCAAACAAACTCACCCAGCAGTGTTCAAAACCCGAAATGTAGTCCCTTCAAAAACTGTTTGGTTCATAGGATATCCATGGATATCCCCAAAATTGAATGTGATACTTCGCAACATATCGGATAGTATAACCACCTGTAATCATCAATCAACAGGGTTATCAACACTGCTGATGGCCATAATAGCAGGGAAAAAGCCAGAGGCCAGATGGAGCACCCTGATCTATATAACCCCGGCCTTTAACACTTACCGTAAAAACCCCTCAGTGTGGACGTCCAACGTCCTGGTTGGCATCTTTGAATCCATAACCAGCACGGTAGAGGACCCATGCCAGAGATGGTTTGATCCTAATCATGGCTAAAATTGGCCGAAATCCAAGTGTGCCAAACATGGATTTTCCAAATGGCAAATACCTCAACCAGTGAATTTTCCCTACTAGAGTTGCTAGAGTGCAAAAAAATTGACCTTGAAGTGAGGGCTTCCTAGCCTTCTGACCCAAATGGAGAACACCGCTGCGTCTCGTGTTAAGCGCATGATGTTTTTTATGTGAATTTCGTCCAAGACTCCAAGTCATTCGGTCAGGTTTGAAATGGGGACCACCAAATCGCTGCTCTTTCACAGCCCAGTTGGCAATTTGCTTGTTGAAGGCCTGACAGAAGCACAGATGGCACCAGATCCATTCATCGACTTCTTGAAGCTCCTGAAAATTCCTCAGAAATGATGAGCAAACTATGCTAGGCCTGAAACATAGCTGAACCCTGTCAAGTGTCAAGCTACAACCATAGACCAATAATTTAGGTGTCATAAATACCGCAATCAACAGCATTCCTTATTCAGTTCCAGAGGAGCTTTGTTCAAAAACTCAGGCCCCTTAGTCTAGCGGTTTTTCAGAGCGCCTGGTAGAAGAAAACGCCTTCCTCATCCCATTCCGCCACAAAAACGTGTTTCTCACTTTCTGAGCGTTCCATGACGGAGGTCGAATGGCTGCGGATGCGGCGAAACATGGCCCTGCAAGTCATTGAATGGGGCCATATGGGCTACGACTCCACGGAATGGATTGGATTTTAGGGGATTTCATCCGGATGATGAGCCCGCAAAAAACCATGGAAGTGTGGCTCCAACAACACACCAACTCACTTATTCTTGTTTGTGCTATCCCCAGTTCCATGGTACCAACTGTTCCTACCTCTATTCCCAACCTTTTTTGTTGCCTACTTTCCAACAACTGGGTATGGTTCAAAATTATCAACCCCCCAGACCGGATGATTCGAAATCTTTGAATGACTAGCCATGTGTTGATCCATCGAGATAGCCTCATCGCTTGATTCACTTGACCCTTCCGCACTTTCTCCCATCCAAATTGGATGCAATGTCCGATAGTTTCCCGTGGTTGTTCCATGTGTTTCATAGATTTTGTTCCCTGGTTCCAGATGTTTTTCCCGAATTCCCTATCGTTTTTTAACTTTCTTCATGGATAGCTCCCAGAAAATGGCCCATGTTTCCACACGCTGCTTGCCATGTTTCCGCCAACAACGCCTCCAAGATCCCACGGATGTAACTAGTTCACCCTGGTTAGTAAGTCTCCTACGTCCCGAATTTACAACTGGTTTATAACCCCATTATATAGCACTATACCCCGTTACTACCCTCCTGTCATTTAAGATGGCTATGGAAAATTGGAGGTGATTTTCCCTAGAAAAAACCGTCGATCAGAGAAACACTGGGTTGGATCCTGCCCATGGGAAGTCTGGACACCTGAGTTTCCGTCTGCGAGGTCGCCATGCGCCAGGCGAACATGCCCAGAAAAAAGGGGATGAGAGCGGAGATATCCCATATTTTTTACATAGCCATGATAAATGGAATATGATTGTCGTCGTCATCATCGTCACCACTGTTGTTGTTGTTGTTGTTGTTGTTGCTACTATCGTTGCTATCGGTGTTGGTGTGATTGTGATTGTTCTTATTATTATCGTTGTTTATTATTGTTAATACTCTCTTTATTATCGTTATTGTCATCATTGTTTTTCACTTTGTTGTTACTATCGTTGTTGTGGTGATTATTAACGGGATACTCAAAAAGTGAGAAATTAACGAGACATTCCTATCAATCCCATGAGTATCCCATAGGGAAAAACGGAAAATATTAATGGGAAATGAATCATGCAATAACAAATAAATAGTTGGAAATTGAAGGAAGGAATATCAAAGGGCCAATGGGACAAAAGATTTAATTTTAATTGGTACGGAAAATCATTGCTATTGATAACTCAATCATCGAACCAAAGAAATCACCATCATAGCTATGGATGAGATTCCGATAAGATATTCCTGGAATTGTATCCAACAAGGGTATATTATGGTATCAAATAGTGGGACTGGCAATTAATGAGAAGTATTCAAAATAGTAATCCAACTGTATTAATGGTAAAATTGATAGTATCTCATCATGGAACTTAGCCAGGATGTGCTCCATGAGCCCACCTCAAACCAAAAACGGCTGCAGTAAAAGAGAAGCATTGAGAAGAAAAAGACAGATGAAGCACATGACTTGAGTTGCATAGTTCAATTCACAAGACCCTGCAGTAAAAAAAAAACATGTTTCTGCCAAGCCTCACCACATTTCACACATTTCACAGATTTCATGGTGATATCAGTATGATATCAGGTGATATCTGTGGCAGTCCTTTTTTCAGATGCCATCAGGCAGCTCTGAATCTCCAGCCTTCAGAGGCACCGGAGAGACTGGAGACCCCGGAGACCCCTCACTGGATTTGCCCAAGCACGTGGCAGTGGCCTCGGTCATGCCATCGCTGCGACGCCATCGTTGATGCCACGGTTGCCATTGATCAAACCCCCCTGGGGCCCCTGCTTGGCCATGCACGGAGTGAGCTTCATCTGCTATTTCCACATGGGCATAGGCCTGGCTTTACAATTACAAGGCCACTGTTAGCCAAAATGCCACTGTTAGATCATAGAAGATCATCCAAAATCATCCAAAAGTGTGCCAAAATGATGATATCATGAAATATATCGCCATGAAAAAGTGTCCGGTTTTTGAATGGCAACATCCATTGGTTTCTGTGGTTTTGAACCACTTTGTGCATTTTTGTTGGCTGAAGGACTGAATGCCACCAAGCTGCAAGTGGATTGCTCTTCTGAAGAACAGTCTTAAGAAGCCTCATCAAATCTAAAAATGTACAGCATTTCAAACTGGCTGTCAGGTACTTATAAAATTAATTTGGATATCCAGACTCTTCAAGTTTTAAGAATGTCTTCAAAGTCGTGCAGAAATTGCTGAGGCGCCATCAAGCTAGCAGTCCAAATGACATCCCGAGCTTGCAAGTGGTCTTTTTAAGCAAAATGTGACGTCACGGGCACATTCGCAACTTGTGCGAAGTAAGAACTCTCAGCAGGGACAGAACCAGGGTCAGTCTGCCCTTCCGAATTTGGTCGGCAGAAACTCTTAGATTCACTGTCAGGAGACCAGCAGCAAAGACTTTGTCAGCAGGCGACACGGCCGGGATGTCACAAGAAGTCTGCAACAACTTCCCATCATTCAAAAAACACGTTTATATTTGATTATATTTGCATATGTGTATTTGGCGTATATGGCTTATGAACAAAGCCATACCTGCCACTGACATCCACATGTTCATTCATCACATTCTGACATTCTGTGCATCTGGCCAGCGTGCCACTCTCGCTGCACCCAGCTGCACACCATGACGCCATGAAATGATTTGCCGATCCCCAGAAAAACACGCTGCAGTATGGCGCTGCAGAGTGCGCAATCTCGAGCAATCTCAGCATTCGTGAAACATGCTCGATACAATTTCTAGTCGCTATCTATTCGATCTATTCTTTCGATATCATCTTCGATATCTTTGGATCTAAAATTCTTGGTCCCAGCCACTTCCATCATCAGCGTAGGCTTCAAAAATCTCTTCCTCTCCTGGGCTCAAGCACCAGGAGCCACGTAGCCAAGGTGATCTCACTTCCTTGGAAGGTCGAAAAAAGGCTTGGAAAGGCAGTTGAGTCTTCGTCGAAAAAAGCGCTAGAAATGGTGACAAATTTTGAAACAATCCAAGTTTGCAGGGGCATCACTAGTGCAGCGAAGGGGCTGGCTGGTTACCATCATCCTTCCCTTTCCAGGGTCTTTCCACTGGGCTCATCATGGTTTGCGCATGAAGGGTAGAGAAGTCAAAGCCTCACGGAGCGCAGCGCAGTTGTGTCTGACCACTTTTGTTCACAAAATCAGCAAGTTGTAAGGAAAATATAGAAAAATAAAGTGCGGCGTCTTCCCCGAAATTTTGAGTTCGTCATGCTGCTCGACGTTTCATCACTTTCATCCACTTTCGGCCGTCCGTAGGGCAGCCCTCAGCCAAGATGCTATCAAAAAAGTAGTGAGAACGCACCTCTGGAGCACCTGCCTTGGCGGAGTCTGTATGATGTGTTTCCAAATTGCGCCAAACTTACCAAAGTCCACCAGACTTACCAGAATCTCTTGTTTACCAACTCATCTTCCTGATAAACCGCTCAGTGTCCCACCTCAGAAAAGCACATCCTAAGTTTATCTGACTTTTAAGAAGTTCTCCCACCATCTTGTTTCCATATTTTTTTGGAACAAAAACTTCCCCCAACCCCAACCCATCCATGCCCCCGTCCCAACCCAGCACCCCAACCCCCAAGTTACACCCAGCCACTTGCGCACCCAGGCGATGTGGTAATTTCCTCAGCAGCCGTGCCGTAAAAGCCTGGCCCTTGGGAGGGCAGCGCGAGGGGAAGTTCAGTCGCTGCCTCGGCCAATGTCAGGCTTTTGGCTTGGGGAAAACCGAAAAAAAATATGGCACACCTAAGTTGTCTTGGAGTTGGAGAAAAACTGGAGAGACTAAGATCACCAGGTTGCAAAAGAAAACCATTCAAATGGTTTGGTGGTTTGAAATATGGTCCATATTATGGTGATATGACGTCCATATATCCCTGTTCCATATTTGCATATTTTATCCCTGTTCCATATATCCCTGTTCATATTGCTGTTCCATATAAATATGTCATATTTGTTCATCATAATATCACCATAATATTACAAAGATGGTGAATATTCACCATATGGAGATATTCACCATAAGTGGTATCATCCTAGCCCTGTTCCACCAACTGTATATACAAATATGTAATAATATACATATACCATAATTACAAATATGTGACATATACCATAATATACCATAATATACATATGATATACCATATACCATAATTAATGTGTAATAATATACATATACCATAATATCACCATAATATCACCATATTTGTTCATCTTAGCCCTGTTCCACCCAAGTGACTCTTGGCTCCGTCGGATCGCCAGTAATCGTTCTCCGGTGTCCTCCAACTCTTCGTCGTCAAAGGGCCTCGTTTGAGAAGGCACGGTTTGACCATTCATAAAGGAACCATCGTTAAAAGGGCCTTGAAAATGGAAAATTCATGGAATCACATGGAATGTTACATGGAATGTTACATTAATGGCAGAATATATCATATTTTATTATATCTTATTAATATCTAATCATTGGATAATGGAAGAACCATAAAGGATAATATTAGTGGATGAACCATATCAATATCAATCTAGAATCTTTGAGAATCATATTAATCATCTTTCTCCAATGGGACGGTCTGGAAGTCGCTTTCCATGATTTTTCATGGCCGCAAATTGTAAATTTCATATGTTCATACACCAGCAACCAACTGCTCTGTTCATTGGCCCGACATTTAAAGGACCGGATAACCTCGCATGTCAAGTTGAAAGGACTGGGGATGAAAGGTAGCTTCTGCTGGATCACGGAGTTTGAAGTACAAAGATATCGGCATGCAAAATTGCAACATATATTTCAATTTCAAAAGTAAGGGGAAAGGTCTTGGAAACGCATGCGGTGGCTGGTCTTCTCCAAAGAGTGTCTTGAAAAGCACATTTTTGCTTGGGGCCTGCTGCGAAATTTAAAATGTTCAAAAGTTTCTTCATTTTGGCAAAAAATGGAAAACACACAGAACGCTATGTTTTGCACTTTTGTAAGACATGGTTGCCCTATAGAATGTCTTTTGCTTTCCTTCCCACAAGGAGGATACACTGAGAGGATGGGGATGCGAAGATGATGAGGATGAGCCGGCTATCGGGACAGGAGTGGCATTTCAAGGTTGTTCCTACCGTTATTTTTGCGTCAGATTTAGAACACAAGGGATCACGTTTTTTATTTCTTTCTGGCCAAGAAGGGAAACACGATAAAAGCGCCAGCGTAGGCCTAGCACGAAAGAACCTAGCACCTTTATAGGTGCAAAAATGCCTTGTATTCGGCAGGGGCCCGCTGCATCGACAAATACCATGATCACCATTTGCGTATATATATATATGTTTATTTATTTATTGATTTATTTATATTGTTATTTGTTTATGTTGTTATTGTTTAATTTATTTATTCCCGGATGGGTCATGGTTTTGCTCTCTACGATGTTTTTGGCCAGACTCCACATATTCAGGAAACAAGTTACCAAAAATGTTTGCTGAGCTGTCCGGGAGTAGCCGGGTGTAGAATATTTTCGCCAGATTTTTTCACAAGTGCCTTGCGACACAAAAGTTTGATGAAAAAACGATGGCAAAGTCTATTTGCAGAACTGCAAGAAAGACCTTGCACCAATACGACACAGTCTTGGATAAATTGCGAAAATGTATTGAAAGAAGAACGGCGAATTTCAGGTTTTGCGGGGAAAAGGGCACGCCGCACAGCAAAGTACGTACAAGAAAGAGCGATGAAACAAACATGATAAACCGCTCAGGGAAGAGAAAACTAAAGTCATCCTGCGAGAAATGCAATGAAAAAGGGAAAATTTTGGAAGGGTTTGTTGAATGAGAGATGCGAAGAAACTAAAGAAACATTGGGCCTCAAAGGGAAGTAAAGAAAAAAAATGTAAAAGAAGTTGGCGAGAAACTGTTGCCAGGAGAGGGGTTTGAAGCACTGTTGGAAGCAATGCGCATACGTGATGGGGTGAAACAAAAGGACAGAAATGTTGACATGAAGTGTTGAATCCAATTAATGTGTTATTGAACTCAGGTAGCCCAGGCCTTCTTCCAACAAGCGCGGAATAGGTGCAAAAAATAGAACGGGGAAGGCAGGAAAGCAGAATGAGGCAATGGAAGACAGATCAGTAAAGAGGACGGTGTGAGGGGAAGTGTGTATTGCACAAATGCAAGGCATGACGGACAGGATCTTATGTGCGGAGTTGTGTGAAAATGGTGTTGTGTGACAGAGTTGTGTGCGACAGACCTGTGTCTGTGTGTGACAATGGTCGTGCGTTAGAGAGTTGTGTGTGTGACACAATGTTGTGAAAGCCGTGTGTAGCAAAAAAAAAGAATCTAGACAATCTTGACCACCAAGGACTCCTGTGCTCTAGACATGGCATCTGGCAGAACATGCCGTGAGTATCACCAAGTGCACGGCCGGGACAATGTTGTGTGTGTGACAGAGTTGTACGTGACGTGCTATGTGTGACAAAGTTGTGTGTGAGAATGTTGTGTCTGTGTGACAATGTTGTATGCGACAATCGTGTGTGTTTGTGACACCAACTCCCCGTCGTGGCCGAGACACAACTGTTGGCACAACATCTCCTGAGTTTCATGAAGAAAAACCATACCATGTTAACATAACTTGTCAATGCAAAATGGGCATGAGTCAAAACCCTGGCATCTCAATTTACAGCAAAATAGCAAAATGGCTGGTAAATGAATGCTCCTCCCTTCAAAGCATGGCTTTTCAGAGGTTTCACCCACAAAGTCTGGGGTCGTTGGGCCAGTTGTGTCCAAGTGTCAAACATCAGCACTCCAAGTGACCACCAATCGGCTGAATTGTCATGATAGTGTGGTGGATCGATCATCTCTGGCGCCATGTAATCAGGAGTCCCAGCCTCAACAACTTCCCATCTCTCCATGCTTCACCGATTTCATGTACATCTTTCATGTTTTTTTCACCATAAATATATATATATACATACATACATACATAAATATATACATATACATATACATATACATATACATATATATACATAAATATACATATATATACATAAATATACATATATATATATATATATACATAAATATACATATATATATATATACATAAATATACATAGATATATACATACATATATATATATATGATTCAATATATAAATATTCAAATGGCCATGCAAATCTGTAAACCATCATGTTCTCCCGATGTTTCATGGCTTTCAATGGCCATGTTTTCCAGTTTTCCACGCCGCCAACGTTTTCCGCGCCTGCGTGTTGGTCTTGCCCACCACGAAACGTGCCAGGCCCATGTCACAGACTTTGCCGTAACCTCTGCAGTCCAGCATGATGTTCCTAGGCCGCTGGTGAATTCAAAAACCACCACAGAACACCTGGAAGATGAAAAAATCAAACCATAGAAATTCGTCAATTAACCCACCGGGTGGGTAATTGAAGCTGGCGGCGTTGCCTTTTTGATGTTTGTGGATTCTGTGTCGTTTTGCGTTTTGCAATGGATTTCTTGTGTTTTTGTCAAGTTTGCCCCTCATTTCCATTGGTTTTATGGCATTTCATTGCAAGAAAAGTACTCTATTTTGCAGGGAATTTCACAAAGTGACAGTGGGGCCATGGTTTTGGCACATGAAAGCGGCTATTTTGCAGAGCTGCTGACATCAGTTTGGTTACATCTGTGCCAAGGTCTTGCCTGTCAGAGACATGAGGAAATCTCCGTGCTTCATGGATTCCCAGCACCATGGCCACGACCGGACATATGTCCAGATGGCTTAGTTGGAAGATAACTTACAAGGGATGCTAGCGTAGCTGGAAGTTGATAGAGAAGACAACAACGCAGTTAGAAGATGTCTTAGAAGAGATGCTAACGCTGTCGGAAGTTGATAGAGAAGATAGCAACGTAGTTAGAGATGTCTTAGAAGAGATGCTAATGTAGCTGGAAGTTGATAGAGCAGATAACAATAGTTGGAATGTCAAAGAAGTCACTAACGTTGTTGGAAGTTCTTACAGTTCTTACTACCAAGGACGTGAAAATACCCCACCCCACCCCAAGATGTTATTAAAATAGTGACAACAAAAAACCTTCGGTTGTTTTGTTGCCGAGGAACTCAGGCTTAAGATCCCGGTAGATGATCTTCCTCTCGTGCAAGTGCTCTAGGGCTGCAATGACGCAACCTCCATAGAAGGCCTCCGTTGTTTCGACACGCTGCGAAGTGCGTTGCTCTAGTGTGCGTGTCGTAAATCACCATGAAAAAAAAGTGAAAGACCATAAGAATCAGAGGCTACAACTCATAAAGATGTGCAACATGTTCCAACTGCAAACTCTCAAAAATTCCAAAAAAACTGTCAGATCTGTCAGAGTCATAGAGGAACAGTCAGAAACGACTTCCGAAAAGTCCAAAAGCTGGGCTGGGCTGCTGAAGTGGAGCCCCGGGGTTCGTCATGAAGGAAAATCTCCTCAGATTGAGAAAAACACTTGGTGGATCCCTGGCACGGCAAAGTTCTCTGTAGATTTTGATGGTTTTTATGGATGTTTCCTTTCCTGAAAAAGAAATTGCAACTATGTGAAAAACTAGATCTAGTACAGTAAACATGTTGCGATGTTGAGACCTTCAGATCTTCAGATCTTCAGCCAAGTCTCTTGATGGCTGCTGAACATGCCATAAAGATCGCCCCCCAAAGCTGCTTCCAAAAGAAAATATACGAACTGTCGATCCTGGCTGAGCTTGAAGTGGAACAGACCATGAATCACAAGATTATCCATGAACAGGATACATAAAAACCAAAGAGCTGGAAATTCTTTAACACCTTTGGACACCAGCTCTTTGGCTCGGTCACAAGAAGACAGTGGACTCAGTGGACTATGCCATGTGTTGTCAGTCCTTCATCGTGCGATAAAGGCGTACAAGGAAATCGCTGTCCAGCATATTCAGTAAATCGCGCTCCCAGCAAAGGGATTGGCACGTTCCGCAGCGGGACGCATGGCCCTTCCTGAGGGCGCGATAAAAAGGTCTGTCACCGTGCTAGCTGAAATCCCCATGTTGCATGGTGAATTTACGTACAGTAAGCTCTAGCAATCATAACCACAACAACTTTTGTTCTTTATCCCTTGTGGTAGTAATAAACTAGTTGTCATTTTTCACTATTGCAACTAAGTGCCGTCGGTATTCGTATTACTGCTATTACAATCATGAATTATAATCATCGATGATATACAACCATAAATGCTATTAATAACCTAAACTGTGTCTTGTCGCCATCACCAATGGTTCTTGATAACGACAATCATTTTGGCTGTTGGCAGCTATTGGTTGTCAATGATGACTACGATGTTATATAATGATAGTGGTTCTTTTGAATGGTGAACTTAATCATGAAGCATTATGAATAGTCACTATTCAAAAACCACTAGCGTATTCATACTGCATTAACCATCCTAATTTCCCATCCTCCCTGATACTCGTTATACCCAGGTTTACCATGGTTTACCATGGTTTTTATAGGGAAACCACATGGACTAACTGGGGATGCTTGATCTTCCCATGGATTGGCGAAAGTTTCCCTTGATCCCAGGGGCGAAACACGCTTCAGGGCGTAGGTTTTGTTGGTGTCTTCGTCCTCCACCAAGAAAACGGTGCCAAAGGCCCCTTGTCCCAATCCTCGAAAGAGCAACAAAATATCACTGAGAAGTATTACATATATATATATAGATAGATATAGATATAAATATAGATATATAGCTATATATATAGATATAGATATAGATATAGATATAGATATAGATATAGATATAGATATAGATATAGCTATATATATATAGATATAGATATAGATATAGATATATAGATATAGATATAGATATATATGTATATGTATAGATATAGATATAGATATAGCTATAGATATAGATATATATATATATATAGATATAGCTATAGATATAGATATATATGTATATGTATATGTATAGATATAGATAT
>Ga0126342_10014171_pt1 | contig 14091 bp, 10 predicted proteins | sample Cyp1metagenome_FD_92528 | JGI IMG/M metagenome (GOLD analysis project Ga0126342, IMG submission 92528) | Coral microbial communities from Lord Howe Island, Old Settlement Bay, Australia - Cyphastrea 1 metagenome | ecosystem: Host-associated > Invertebrates > Cnidaria > Coral ...
AAATATCATATATATATATATTTAATAAAAATCATGTATATATATATATATTATATATATTTTATTTGAAAAATATAAATATATATATATATATGATTTGTGATACATAAATAATTATATTTTATACAAACATATCATATATATAATGCGTGTGTATATATATATATATGTATATGTCTATATTATATATTTATATATGTACATGATATATATATATATATATATATTATTATATCATATATATAGTGTATATATATATATAGGTATCTATGGTATAAATGTATATGTAATTACGTACATATAATATCGATGTATATTTATACATACACTACTACTATATTATCTATTACAGTATCTCTACCACAAACCTAATTGTGAGCCCATCGAGATTCCAGTTGGATTCGTGTCCTCGACAACTTCAGGCAGTCGGGGTTTTTGATGTTTCCTCAGTCGTCGCGGGTCGGTTTTCGTCAGGGAAGCACTTCAGGAAGCACTTTGTTTAGGGACCTGGTCATTCTTTGGACATCTTTGCAACATGATCTATGTTTAAGAAAACCACGACGTTGAATTTTGATCCAAAAATAATATGCGGCACCATCCCAGTCAAAGGATCCAATAGTTGTGACCCTGTGGTATTCCAATCAAGAACTAACATATGGGAACCCATGCGACTGGTTGAGATGAACCAAGAGATTTGGATTTATCTAGATATATCTGTGATATTTTGTGATGGTCAATGTTTTGGTAAACTGCATGGTGATATGGTAAAATACTACTATAGGATTGGGTTCAATGAACTTTGGAAAATCTTCATGGCTTTCATTGGACAAAAGCAGATGGTTAAAATGACAGAGATAGCAAGGGCTACTAGTAGCTGGCTAAAAGGGCTGGCTAAAACGTAGATGAAAATGGTGTTTGAAAGAAAAAACAAAAACTTCTGTAACGTTATATATATATATACAGGACCCACTTTTCACACCACAGTGAAAGTACTCTTGGATGATTTTGGAATATTTTGTTGAAACATCTCGCAAGCATGGACAACACAAGACGTGCCATGGTATTCCATGTTTTTCGCCATGTGATAAATATGTCATTTCGGTTGGTCAAAACATGGGCTGATTTTGGTGATGTTGGTCAGCAAGTTCCGCCAGATTTGCACCTAAGTATCAGCGTAGTGGCGTAGTGATTTTTTAATGTCTTGAAATTATATGTGTCCTTTACCCTCTGGTAAACGTTTACATAACTATGGATAATCACCATGCTATTCATGGGTAAATCCACTGATTTCTATGGCCATTTCCAATGGCGTTTTTTAACAAAAAACTGCTGCCCTCTTTCAGCACCAAAAAACAGCACCTGCCTGCCCTCAGCTGCCCGGAAATTCTCCAGGTTGCACATTGTCCAGCACGTGAAATCTCTGCATGGCTCCAGCTTTCGGCTGGGATTTTTATTCACCAGCACTGCTTGGTGGTTGACCTACCCCTTGGTGGTTGATGGTTAATATGTGGTTAATATGTGGTTTATATGTGGTTAATGTACTGTTAGTAATGGTTAATGATGATGGTTATGATGATGGTTAATGATGGTTAATAATGACCTGGTTGGTGGTTGATCTACCAACCCCAACCTGAAAAAACGATGGAGTTAAAGTCAGTTGGGATGATTATTCCATTCCCAATATGATGGGAAAATCGGAATCCAGTCATGTTCCAAACCACCAACCAGAGCAGCGTTTTGAAACGTGTGCTGTCCAAAGTCTTGGAAAAAAATGGGCCAAGCCGGCCATAATGAAGAAAACCAGCCTGGAACTGCTGTCTTTTTGTCCTTTAGATCTTGATACTCTGTTCAATTGGGTCTGTTCTGAGCCGATTCCTGATAATTTGATCGTCTTGCAGTATTCTGAGCACTTTGGGCCTGTCATGCAAGTGAATCATTGCAAGTTGATGTGACATTCTATGTTGCTAGGAAAGCAAACCGGTTTGACTGAAAATTCAAGGGTAAAAGTAAATTTGACGGTTGATCATCATTTTCCTCATTAAAAAAACAATCAATGGTATACGGTATACCCCGTGTTCAGACACACCCAAATTATTGCTCAAAACCCTCTGTTATGACAATCCTCGATAATTGCAGTGTATATTCACCGCCTATAATCATCAAGCAACAGGGGTTGAACACGGCCCCTTCTCAAATGATTGTACTCTAACTACCGTTAACAGTAGTTATCATAGTTATCTATGTCTATATTCTATATATCTATTGAAATATATGTACGGCTTGTGCGAGTTACAGACAAACCCGTGATGACTTCCAAAACTTTTCCCGGATGCTATTTCCTGGAGGCTATTTGAGTTCTTGTCTGGATGCTCTAGATGCAATGCATTCTATGAATATCAACATGATAATGTGCTAGAATCAACGATAAACCATCCCCGACTAAGCTCAACATGACAGTCGATGAAATTGGATGAATCCTATCCTTATAGGATGATGTAAAATGACCCCCAGCCATGGTTCGTTAATGGGATGGTTGATGATGTTATCCTCAAGCAATTTTTCACCAATTTGATATGATATTAATTAATTGGGTTATTCTCCCAACTAATAAAAAGAGTCACAACCAGGACCATCAAACTTCATTTTTCATGAATTGGGTATGGATCAATACCTATTAATACCATTTTTAGTGGGATGAACATCCATTTACCAGCTATTTTGGGGTTCACTAGGTACCAGGGTTTTGACCCATCCCCAATTGACCGATGTTATGACCCAAAAAATCCTTGTCATTGCCCCCAGGGCAACAACAACTGGAAGACCATCTGCCGTCGCAACCCCTGGCACCGCCTAAAAACCCGGGTCCTGGCCATCGCTGCGCGCTTGGCTCAAGGGGCTCAGGGCCAACATCAGAAGGGTCCCTGGCACCTGACGAGGCACCAGTGTACGGCGCTACAGCGACGGCCATGGAGAGGTGAATATGTTTGGGGACTAATTCAGGCATTCCCCCAAAAAAAAAGATCCAATGGCCGATCATAATGGCTAATATATGGCATACACCATCATATTGTGTGTATTATATATATATATACATATGTATATGTATATATCTATATACATATGTATATATATACATATATATATATAATATATGGTTTATATGTGTGTATATACAATAATTGTATAATATATATATATATATAGCTTATATATATATAGAAACACATATGGGAAAATATAAGGAATATCCGATATTCAATTGGTTGATAAATATTGATGACATGTGTGAACCCATTGGTATATATTTGTTTCTTAACATTAACTAGTGGATGTTTATGGTTGATACTGATAGGTAGTACTCTAATAAAAGAGACTGGTCAAATATAGAAAATATAATATTCTTGTGTTTGATAATATTTGTCAAACCATTAATATCCATTCTGACTACATCATTACATGGGAAATTTATACATTCCATCCTTTTGTCGCAAGTTTGAGGATATATGTTGTGATGTGTCGTGATACATAATTGGATGATATGATAATACACCAGTTTTTCCACCACCAAACAAAAAAAATAGTGAGACACCCTCAAATTTGATAACGAAATGTAAACTTCGTTAGCAAACATAAAGAGAGCTGTCCTTGCAAACATGGAGGTTCCAGTAAGACAATTGCAAAAACAATTGACATTGCAAAATGATGCATTTTTAAATCTGGATTTTCAGTGAAATTCACTGAAGCATACGCAAATTGATCAATACCAATGGCAATATCATCAACAACAAGTCGTGCATCTAACCGAAAAAAAAGAGACAAGAACGCAGGGTTTCATCAAACACAGAACGGCAGTGCAATGTACCATAGGTCTAAGGCACATGATCCAAGGAAAAATAAAAAATAACATAAAATGGCAAGGTGGTGCCCCCCAAGTTATAGGTTGGTTTATAATCTCATTAACTGTAGATATATCACCAACATAGACCATTGTTATTGGAGTTATAAACGCATCAACTGAACGCTATCGAACGGGGGCACCACCTTGTATTAGCTAAGAGACCCCCCAGTCAATTACTGGTTGGTGGTTTCAACCCACCCCTCTGAAAAATATTAGTCAAATGGGATTATTGTTCCCAATATATGGAAAAATAAAACATGTTCCAAACCACCAACCAGATTACCATAGATCCAAGGAAAACCCCATAGTTTCCTCGTCACATGACCTCCGCAACCTCCCGCAGCTAAGCAGCCAAGGTGGTGCCATGGCCACCAGCTTTGGTTGCGCAGAAAAGTTGGGAGTAGTAGAAGAACCAACCTTTGGAGGCCAACTTTTGGTATGGGCCCAGTCTCCACAACTCATTGGCTCAATGAGTAAAAGTTGATATGGAAATATGGAAACCCACTCCTCCCCATTCCCATCAGCTTCCAATACGGGAGTAGTATGGGAGTATGGAGGGTCTCATTGAAGGCCCCCATAATCTCAACCAACTCAGGATGGAGATATCTTGCAAAAAAATGGGGTAAGTTTTTAATCCTATTTTTCGGGATTTAGACATATGGGTGATCAAAATATGTTTAAAAAACAAATCAAGACACATAAACCACATATTCTGTATATATATATATATGTATAATCTAGTGTGAGTATGCATCAACTACTTTAATAAAGTGCGGGGCAAAACCGTTATAAACATAGGGTGAACCATAACGTTATGTGGTTTCTAAAATAACCATCTCGGGACGACATCAACCAGGTATAGTAATTACGGGTTCCATCTGTTTGAGTAATTGCATGCGGTTACTATACATGTATATATAAATATATTGGTTGGTGGTTTTAACATGTTTTAACCATACTATAAATGTGTATACATATATTATATATATACATATTATAGTTTCAATTGCTTTGTTTGTCTTTTTTGAAGAGAAACAACAACTACTGCAAATGCATGGTAATTATGATTACGATGATACTGATGATTATGATGATGATGATGATGATGATGCTGGTGATGATGATGATGATGGTGATGATGATGATGATGATGATTGTGTCTATTGCAACCTGGATAAAACTCTGGACATGTCAAAGAATACTTTGTCAAAATCCTGGTGCTCTGGTGAACCCTAGCACAAAATGGCTGGAAATGGATTGTCTTCGTAACAAGTATAGATTTGGAATTTTCCCGCAATGGGGGAAACCAAATAAATCATGATATGTTTGTAATATAATGAAAGAATCATGATCAACCAAAAAAACGAAATACATCAAAATACATCAACATGCGCATCAAAATACCATATATATATACATATACCATGATAATTGATGTAGAATAAATGATTAGGCAACAAGAATCAGTGGAATGACCCATGGAATTCTCCGGATACACCAGCCTCGATCCCGGGGATCCCGACAGAAGTAAGCGATGAAGAGAAACGTTCGGGGTGCCCAGGGACCACATGAAAGGAACAAGCTCAGGATCATGACCAAGCCTCAGCGATGGATGCACTGTGGTTTTACAATGTTTTACAGCGATCTAAAAGTGGCGCAACTCAAAAACCCAAATAGCCATAAGATGGCACCAAGAGGTGAGGAAGAAAACGGCGCTAAATTTTGGCTGGAACATAAAACGAGTTGCGCCATCTATGTGGCTTGTGTCAAAGATCCAATTGAGGAAAAATTGCCCCAAAATAGCGCATATTGGATGACCAACTTACTTTAAAATGAAAAGGTATATGGCGCAACTGCCACTGCAGTAGATGGAGATAAAGGTATATTGCCTCAGCGATGGGGGATGCACTGTGGTCATGGGAACATCATGGTCCACTGGAGTCTTGGGTTTGGACAACCCAACTGGCCGTCGCTGCGTCCCTGACGTAGATGTATAGTGCTATATCCCAGCCCTCACATATATGTAATTTATAATTTGTATTCTCCATCTTTGTGTGTTTAAGAAACATCATTCTCCCACCCATTAATCAAGTGATATCAAGCGGAACCAGCGACCCCACCTGCTCTCTCGTGCTGCTTGGGTGTCAAGAAGGGTGCCTGCACTAATCGTTGAAAGGCACCAGAGAAAAGTCAGATATATAGGCTATGGGGATATGAAACCAACTTAATATCATGTTTCGGTGTGTCTGCAAATTTGAATGTTTATATAATATGAAAATCATCCTGTGGATAAATGGAAAGGGGTGGCGGTGACTGCTCCGTAAAGGATCATTTGCAGCGATCTGGGCCGATGGATCTGTGGTTCTGCAAACTAGTGCGGAGATCAACCATAGATTAACCCATAGATCAACCATAGATTAACCATAGATTGACCATAGATAAAGCATAGATTAACCATAGATAAAACATAGATCAAACTAGTGCAAACTAGTGTGTGGCTTGTTTGGTTTGCTGGCTTTGTTTTGGGATTTTTGGTGAACCAAAATGTTTACAAGCAAAGTTGTGTTTATAAACATGGTGTGTTGATGCATCAATGATCTGAAAGCAGATAGATGAACAAAGTTGAACATCAAGCATGGTATTGCACAAATATAGCTCACATGCGTGATTACGTGCAGGCTAGATGCGTTGTCCAAGACACCCATCATTAAGATATATGTTTAGTGAAAACAAAACATGTTTTTCCTCCCAGGCCGGAAAACGCACCGAACCCATATATATATATTATTATTATTATTATATATTACAATTATATTATATATATAATTATACATAATTACATAAGCACATAATATGTATACATATTTATCTATATATATATACACATATGCTACCTCCCCCAAAAAAGATATCTATTTGTGTATAAAACATCACCAACAGGGCACCCCTTTTTTACGACGCCAACCAGCGCCTCAATGAGGCCATAGAACTTCTTCCCTGCGTGGCCCAAGCCGCGCTTCTTGGAAGGCTCGATGCCGGAGCTGTAGAACCAGCCTGGATTTGTCCCATTTGGGCATGATTTAGGGCCATTTAGGGGCTGAGTTGGTGAATAGAAATGGAGATAAAATTAGGGATATTGGTGAATATATGTGAATATTAATTAGTGAATATTAGTGAATATTAGTGAATATTAGTGAATATTAGTGAATATAAGAAACTATAAGTGAATATCAACGAAATATAATTAGTGTTATTAGTAAATATTAGTGAATATGAGTGATATTACTGACCCAGAAAAAGGTTGTTGGATATGTTTGATAGATAACAAGTAACATAGAAGGATAATACCATTGGATATACATGGCAATAAACGGCAATATAGTTAGCAAATCATGGATTAATGACTAATGGAAATGTGGATAGATATTTTGATAGAGGTGTGGATGGATATTCATGGAAAATGACCATAGTTGTCATGGCCAGTATGCTTTATGGTTCTGGTGTATTTAGCTGCGAGATTGTCTATTTGTTTTGAAATGGTGATTAATATTCCATGCATGGAGCATACGGGTCTGGATGATCAAACACTCGAATTAACACTTCGAAATTTCAAAGTTTAATTAAAAGAATGAACATCATTATTTCTTGAACAAAACTTATGTTTTGCTGACAAATTGGGAACATTTCAGGCACATTCAATCAAAATGGATGGGAGGTAGCACTTTGTGGCTAGCAACTAGAGTTGTTGTTCACTTAAGCAAAGATCAGTTTTACTGGCTAAACTCCACGTGTGATTGATAAATGAACACCTATTTCACCGTTCGCTCAAGTTCCTACTGTTGATGATCACGTCCCAATTCTTTGTCAGTTATATATAATCATTATATAGGATTATATTGGATTCCCTGATGGTCTGAAAATATGGTACAGATTCCAGTGCTTAACTGCTTAATCATAATTTTCTCCTGAAGCCGGTACATCCGATTTGTGAATCTTACTTGGCACCAGTCAACTTGAATCCTTAGAATGCCACCCAAAGAATATTAATTTCATGACTTTGGCCAAAGTCAAAACCACCACCCAAGTTCTATTCAACAGCCAATGTACCACTCAGATCCTCATTAGTTTGTTTGCAACCGTGCTCTATTGTGGACAGGCTGCTTTTGGGTAGAATTGTTCCTGAGTACCTCTATCCATTTCGTTCACTCTATCTTACTCAGCCCCAGTCTCAGTCATCTTGAATCCTTGGAATGACATGACAAGATTCCCCAAATAATATATGTCATTGCTTTACCCGAGATCACAGCCATCACCAAGAAGAAAGGAAGAAAGGGAACAAACAACAAGATGGAAAGAGCAAAAATCTGGAAGAAAGAACAAAGGAAGAAAGAGGTTGGATTTCAGGAAAGCAAGAAAAAACATTGGAAATATAAAAAAAACATAACATGAAGAAAGGAGAGAATGATAGGCTGAAAGCCATCCTGACAGATCCTGAGTTGAAGTCCTTGCAGGCACGTAGCTTCATAACCCTTGGTTCCCCAAACCTTTGTCCAAACAAAAGTGTCGTCAACAGAGTACCCCTCAATTCGAGTCAGCATCCAACGTTCTGGCAATTGAGCATATCAGGCATATCAATGGGTAAAACATCTATACATGGTTCTGGTTGGTGGTATACCTACCCCTCTGAAGAATATGAGTTCGTCAGTTGGGATCATGACATTCCCAATCTACGGAAAGCCATAATCCAGTCATGTTCCAAACCACCAACCAGATCACCATCATATTCCCATTGTGGGTTTATAGCTGATTAACCACTATTGTTGCTGGTTTATTCCCATTGTTGTTGGTTTATAACCTGTTAACTGTTGGTTTATAGCCTATTAACCATTATTAACCAGCCATGGTCACCGGTGGTTGCTGGATCATCCATATCCGTGGCCAATTCCGTAGCCAAGCAGCGGTAGAACTTCCCGTGGCCCTGGAGAGATGTCAGGATGGAAGAAATATGTGTATATCATGGCATAATATATATATATATATATATATCTATACATAATATATTAAATATATAGATAAAATATACATATACGGATAAATCAGCCACACAAAAAATGCTGTAAGAAACAAACAAACGTGCATTTCACCAGCAATATTAATGAGGGATTCTGACCAACAATTAGCGCGACAAACGTTGAGATTTCACCATCAACCTGCAAAATTGCCCTGGTGATTCTTACATGGCCAATGTTCAATATAGACCAATGTAGATATTATACATTACTGTGAGATACTCTGCACAAACTTAACTTTTTACAAGGTGGTGCCCTCCGACTATACATTGGTTAACTCTATAAACCCCGTTAACTATAGATAAATCTAAGAATAACTGGTAAAGAAATGCCATTCAATCAACTTTTCTATCGACTTTCTGGCCCATGTAGAAACTCTCCCCAAATTGATCCTGCAACTCCTTAACCGTGAAAAACCACCCACCCGTAGTCGCCTCGAAATGGTTGCAGATCATGCTGACCCCGATGAAAGCACAGTAGTAGCGTTGGAAACTGCGCGAGGTGTTGGACGTGTCCAAGACATCTTCGTTCCTTTTGCGCGTGCGGACGGTGAAAAAGCGAATACGACTTGGAGTTGAAGCCCTAAAGCGAGTATTTTGTTACGGTTATTAATGGGGTTGTCATTCCATAAATGGAGTTATACCCTCTGGTAAACAAACATAGCTATTGAAAATGGCCATTTATAGTTGATTTACCCACTAAAAAATGTGTTTTTTCATGGTTTTTGGTGTGTTTACCAGGGGGTAACTGTTTATAACTCACTTGTAACTGGCAAAATCTGTGGAGTTGAAGCCAAAACGATCTCTCGGTGTATGCGATTGCAGCACTTGATTGCGAGGTTGTTAGCTCCCTTGGTACCAAATTATACCAACATCTCCGCCTGAAACTCCCTGGTGCTTTCAGGACCGCTCCCTGCTGGATCAATTCCTACTTGAAAGGATTCAAGGATTCAAGGATGCATGTTTTAAGGCCAAATAGGAGGATACCCCCAGAACCAGTGGAGAATGATCTAAGTTACCCTGCCATAGGCCGGCTTTTTTAACTTGGATCAAGCACCGAGCTATTTTCAGATACACCCCATGATATCCCTATTGCATTCCCACCATATCCCCATATAGTCAAATCTGCAAGGTGTGCCCTCAAAACAATTGCTGATTGAGCAGAAACCACTAGGTTAGCCAATGGGATTATGGCGAATATGATCTATCTATCTACCTCTCTACCTCTCTACCCATCTACCTATCTACCGATCTACCTATCTACCTATCTACCTATCTATATATCTATCTCTATCTCACTATATCTCTCTCTCTCTATCTCTCTATCTCTCTATCTCGCTATCTCTCTATCTCTCTACCTCTCCACCTCTCTACCTCTCTATCTCTCTATCTCTCTATCTATCTCTCTATCTCTCTATCTCTCTACCTCTCTACCTCTCTACCTCTCTATCTCTCTATCTCTCTATCCCTCTATCCCTCTATCTCTCTATTTCTCTATCTCTCTACCTCTCCACCTCTCTACCTCTCTATCTCTCTATCTCTCTATCTCTCTATCTCTCTATCTCTCTACCTCTCCACCTCTCTACCTCTCTATCTCTCCATCTCTCTATCTCTCTACCTCTCTATCTTTCTATCTCTCTATCTCTCTATCTCTCTATCTCTCTATCTCTCTCATCTCTATCTATCTATTAATCTATCTACAGTTTTATCCCCATGTCTGCTTGTTGTTGTTTCATCCCTAGGATGTCACACCCCAGCAACTCTCTGCGTCTCAAGGGACTTGGCAAGATGATAGCACAGCAAAGAAATGAGGATCGACCACAGCAAAGGCTGTCCTCAGTTACCGCAAAACACCTGCAACAAAAACGTGGCAAAGATGGATTAACCATGCATTACAGTAACCATGCTGGTTGGTGGTTTTAACCCCTCTGAAAAATATGAAAGTCAGTTGGAATTACTATTTCCAATATATGGAAAAAATAATCCAGTCATGTTCCAAACCACCAATCAGCATGGATTCACCATGGATTAACCCTGGGTTGGTTGTTTCGATCATTGATCATCCCGTTGTTCGGGTTCGTTCCCAAGCTTCTGGGAGTGTGCAGCATGTGCCATTTGGCACAAAGGAATCCTAAAAACACAAGGTGGCTACATCAATACCCAATATGGTGGTTATAAATATGGTGGTTATAAAACACTAAAACAATATTAATGACATACTTTATAATAACATGTTCAACCAACAGTGGTGCCATAATCCATCTTCACAATGATCAACAGAGTGACCGGAAAGCCATCCTTGAGTGCCACAGTGCCACAGGCTGTCTCGCACCTTGGGTGCAACTGTTGTAATGATTGGTTCCATTACTGTAAATATAAATTGTTTGTATGCATATATATATATAAATATGTATATGTATGTGCATCTGTAAATAGTGTTATGTATATATATATATATACATTTACATTGTATTTACATAATCATATATATATACTTTATACTTTATAGAGAGAGAGCGAGAGATAACCGCTTCTGCCAAGTGTCCAACGTTGCGTCCTTTGTGGACCACTGCCTCTCGCGCAGTCATGCGCTCCGCGTCGTCTGGCGTTCCCGCGGACGCCGCAGTAGACATGGTGCCATCGGTGGACATCGTCGATCAGCTGGGTGGGAAAGCGGGGTGGATTTGGGTGTCCCTGGAGATCAAATGACCCATGTGAAGAGCGATGGAGATTTATCCACATCATTGGAAGTATGTTTTGGAGTATTTTGGAGTTTCTGTTGCCATGGATCAAGAAAAAACATCCTTTTGACGAAGATCCTAGGCTCTATCAGCTCATGCCAGAATCTCATTCTCTTTGGGGGAGAGTACAACCATATTTTCTTGTTCAATGTGTCTATTTCAAGAAGTATCCGTTTCTCATTAGGTTGGCAATACCAGTGGGAGGTGCATTTCTTCATGACACGAGAAGCGTGACGTTTGGAGCGCGGAAAGCAGCGAACTTATCGTTGCGAGCACGCTCTGAGCCAAGGGTTGGTTCAGGATGACAAGCAATCCATGCGTGGGTGATTTCATACTCAAAACAATACACATGTGATATTGTTTGGTTACTATTAGATCAGTTCCCTTATGTCGAATAACATCAAATAACACTTAATAATATATTTTGTCAAACATATAACGAAATATAACGAAATAAAGATGGTAACTGGTTGACATCAGGCCAAGCGGCATTCACATATTCTCAAATTCTTATAGTTCTCAAATCAGATAACGTATGCCTATGTTTTTTGGAGGATTCCCCAAATCCAATTCGCACCATTTACCAAACATTCTTTTGGGCACCCAAGTGCGGAAGAAGGGCTCCTTGGGTGGAGCCCCAACATGTGCTTTTTGTCGTGCGTTCCAAAATCTCAGTTCAACTGACTATGCCAACATGGCTTGCTGGAAAATCCCCATTTCACACAAGGCTATGATTTCATGGCAATCTGCTAAATAAAAAGCTATGAAAATGGTACACATGTATTTACACATGGAACAAAAATCGCAGGGTGAACTGTTGAATTGAGGGTGGAATCTCAGTTCCAAATGAGAGGAAATGATCTGGACATTTTCAGATTCCAAATTTTCTAAATGGACAAATGATGACACATATATCAGGAATATATAGATATAGTTTAATATATATATATATAGTAATATATATATATATGAGTATATATGAATTATGGAAAACACAAAACTCAGTTCCTGAAAGTGCCGACTAAAAAACAAGTCTAGACTGGTCAAGAAACACACACCCCTTGTTGGGAATTTGTCCTTCTGATTGTCCGATGAGCTGATTTTTTTTTATCCAAGTCCCCCAATGAAATATTGAATATGTCAAGTTCTATATACATCTATGTATATGAATATATTTTAATAATCATGGTCATGAGTATTGTATCAATATGTTCAAACCCCAAATCCTATCCCGATTGATAGATGGCAGCTGCAGTTTTCTAGAGAGGCACCACGGATAGTACCTACATGAACCACTGAAAAAAGTTAGAGGCACTGTATGACTCTGTAGGTTACTGAACATCACAATTTCCCATTCTTTTTGTATAGCTATTGGGTATCTGAATGACTTTCAATCTTCGCTTCCCCCACCTGAAATAAGCATATCCTCCGGTAATTTCAAAGTTTGCGATGGACAATTGCCTATGTATAGTTAATTTACCTATTAAAGATGCTGATGATTGATTTTCCACAGCAAACTGTGACAAATTCAAAGAGAGTAACCATTTTTCACCATCAATTCTTCACCATTTCCTATTCCTATTTGGAAAAACAATCAATGGCTTATGACGATTATTCACCATCTGATGGATTTGTTGATTAATGCTTGGCTATCCCTCATTGGATAAGTAAGCGAAACTTATTCACAATGTTTTTTTTCAGCAGTTCCCATTTTCCATAACAGGAAAACCTCATGGACCAAGCATTTATAGAGATGTTCCCCCCATACTCCAAGCATTTCATAAGCCATTGACCAACAATTAAAGAGATGTTTCCCCCTTGGACAATGGCTAAGCCCACCCTATAATTGTTTCCCTACAATTGTTGGCTAATAGCGCTAATGGCTTATAGAGATGTTCCCTATGGTTATTCCCATTCCCTAACAGTTATAGGGAAACAATTATAATAAGGAATATCCATTATAATTATAGCTATGATACTATCATGTTCCCTATAGTTGATTTTCCCAGCTATAAAATGGTGATTTTCCGTAGTTTTCTGTATGTTTACCGGAGGGTAGCTAACAATTCCTTGGGTAAACCCATCCCATTCGCTCCAAGCCCGAGCTCTCGGACAGCGTCTGCATCTCAGGCAAGCTGGAGATGGCCGACTCGATCCATTTCTGGCCATGCAGTGAGTGCTGTTGCGAATATGGCATATATATATATGTATGTATATTCACTTTATCCAACATATCATGTGGATATATATATATATATATATATATGTATGATATATATATATATATATATATGTGTATGATATATATATATATATGTATGATATATATATATATGTATGATATATATATATATTCACTTTATCCAACATATCATGTGGATATA
>Ga0126342_10014172_pt1 | contig 14090 bp, 13 predicted proteins | sample Cyp1metagenome_FD_92528 | JGI IMG/M metagenome (GOLD analysis project Ga0126342, IMG submission 92528) | Coral microbial communities from Lord Howe Island, Old Settlement Bay, Australia - Cyphastrea 1 metagenome | ecosystem: Host-associated > Invertebrates > Cnidaria > Coral ...
CCCGCAGGTACGTTTGCACGGGTCCCGGGGAGGTGTCTTCGTTGGTCACCGACCCCCCCGGGACCCCGGTGACCCCCTGCAAAATTAGAAGTTTTACATCTATTCAGATGGTACACACACACATTTACACATTTTAAATGCATGTAGTTCTAATATATGTATATATATTTATATAAATCACATACACACACGCATTTACATACAATATGCATATGCGGTATATATAATATGCAAGTAATAAATGTACAGTATACACACTATAAGTATGAAAAAAGTAAATAACTGAATGAATAAACACATAAATAAGTACATAAGAAACAAACATGCATACATGCATAGTAACACACACATATATATATACACACATATTTAAATGTCTAAACCTGTGGCAAGAGGCACTCTTTGAAAATCAATTGCGACGGTTGATTTACTACAGCCAAGCACTCATCATGGAGCAAACCTCCAGTGGGGTTCACACGCATCATACAATCGGTCGGAGCCATGGTGGTGTGGGTACTCAATCTTGCCGGTGGCAGGGTTACGAGCAGTGGCTGGGTGAAGCCAAGGTCAAGGTGATGAATCCTCTTGGAAATTTCTACTAAAAAAATACCAATGTCAAATGTCAACGTTTGAAAAAGGGGGCTTGTGGGGAGGGGTGTGTTTTGAAGGTATGTCGGAAAGCAGTCAAGGCTGCTTTTGATTTTGTAGAAAGACTCTGGCTTTTGATACTGTACATAGTGATTTCAATGTGCGCCACTTTTGGCCAAGGCTCACTGATGACTGGCTATTTTGTAGTGGTAACGTCGTTTTGTAGAGGTGGGTGCTGGTTTTGTAGGACCAGAACTTGTCTATGGGATCCTGTGGCCAAGGGGTGCAAAATGTCATTCATTAGAGTGGGCTTGTGGTTTTATAGGACATGTATAGGAAAGATACTCGTCCATGATCTAATTGGAGGGGCGGAGTTGATCGTTGGGGTCTTGCAGATAGAAGGCCCAAAACTGGGGTGGTCTCTACAAAATGCAAAACATTATTCCAATTCACCCCTGCCTTATGTACAAAATCTCAGCCATTGAACCATTTTGAACTAGGTAAAATCCTCTACAAAATCACAACCTTAACTCACTAGGATGTATGTTGGCACAGGTTGTGCCTCCAAATGTCAGAAGGGTTCATCTGACCAAAGCCCTCAAAAACAATGAAACCACATGTGGAAAAAAACAAACAAACAAATTCAACATGCAGTAACGTGCCCTTGTGGGCCACCAGTGCTCAACGCAAGCAAAGAAAAAACAAAACAATGATGGCAGATAGCAAAATACCCAAGAAGTAGGGCTCGAATGGTTTTGAATGGGTTCTACTGTTTTTGAACTGCCTTGCATTGTTCTACAGGTTTGGTATAGTATGATTAGTATGCTTTGGTTGGGGTGGGCCTTGCAAAATCAAACGCAGAGGTTGGGAATGGTGGTGAACCAAAGGCCCTATCTTTCCCCACCACAAGCTGCCCATCAAGATGATTTGACTTCCTTTATTCGCTTGATTGGTTGAGTTGGTGAGAATATTCATTTTGATGGTTCGTGTACTGCCCAGGTTCCAATCGTGGCACCTGAGCTACGCAGCTTGAAAGAGAGAGGCGATGAGGTGTAGAGCCAAGATGTGCCAAGATGCGCCAAGCGAATCGCTTAAGTTGGGCCAACTTGTCTTGCTATGTCTGCTATGTCTTGCTTTTCATAGCCGGTGATGAAGAGGCCTGTTTGACGGATCTTGCAGAGAAGAGAGAAAATTGTGCTTTAGTTTTGATCTACTTTAGTGATCTTTAACTTAAATGTCAGTGCATTCAAGAACCCTTTTCTCAATGAGAAGCCCCTTTTCATTTGTGCTTGTTTTGCTCAGCCATTTGGCTCGTAAGATCATGTTTCTCCCTCATTTGAGCTTGAAACTACCCTTTGCCACAGGTAGGTTGCCTTTGACGAGATTAAATCCTAGTGCTGTTCAGAGACTGGCTGAGTTCTGCATATGCTTGATGCGTTTGCATTTCAGAGAGAAAACTTAGAAAAGCACAACTTGCTGAAATACATCAGTCTTGTCAGACCCAAACCTTACGGTGGGTGCCAAAGACACAGTGCAACCAACCATATTTCCCCGGACACTTGCAACCAAATAGGACAAGCCCTGCAGCCCTCCCCAGTGCTTTTCAAAGTTGGTACCTTCCGCTTTAGATTTGGCATTGTGTAAGACATTGTCGGCATTGGGTAAGACACCAGTGGCCGGAATAGCACGCCGTAGGAGCAAGGTGCTTTCGGGACGGGATGGCCCCGGGATGGCCCTGGCCAAAGGATCCTTCGGGCGTAACGGTTCGCTATGTGTTCGTCTAGTGAAACCATGTGAAACCTGAAAAATTGTGCTCGTTTCATCTCCTTTTGAACAAATCCTCTCTGTTTGAATTTGACTTTAGGGAGCTCAGTTGCTGTCACCCTTCACGCGTCAAGACCGTCAAAAACTCTGACTTCATACAGTAACATGCATATATTTATCGAATCTGATAGTATAGTATAGGCTTCTGTGACTCCTTGCCTGGCCTTGCCTGAGTTTGTTAGAACTGTTATCGCTACGAATCAATCTGCAGCGTCGCAGCTGTGTTGGCTGGTTCTTTCCAGAAGCAAGCAGGTCATCATTCGGCGTGATGGAGAATGGGATCATGGAGAATCGGATCCTCATAGAGATTCGCATCCTTGATATGAAATCAATGTGGGTTTTCATGAGGCGAAATGGAGCTGTTTTTGACATGATGAATGTGTAAAAACCTTGCCCTGTCCTTTTCCTTGCTAGATGAATGGGCCCATCTTTCTTTAAGTCGTGAGACAGCGATAGGGAATGAAATGTCAAACGCTTACTCTCTTTCTTCCTCTCTCCCACTCTGCTTTTCTCTGTGAGAAGAAAGAGCAAGTGCGAAGCCTTCATGACTCCTCAGCAAGCCAGTGAAGAGAGACATCATAGCGTGCTCAAATTCATTTGTAAGAATCTCTTACTGTAAGAATATGATGAGATCTGCTCCTTTCTTGGGCTTGCCTCAAAAATAAGTGTAAGGCAATGATTCGGACAAGAAGTTCGTCTTCGATGGCGACTGGTTGCGAACTGGGGTTCCTTGGCAGAGAAAGAGCAAGAAACTTGGACCACACCACAACTAGCAATGCTATTTTATCATATCATTTGTAATGCACACGCATATAGATAGTACTCAATGATATTTTATGTATGCACATGCATAGGCATACTGTATCAGTCCAGAACCACAGCAATTGTCGCAACCACACTCATTGCAAACGGTATGGTTGCCGTACCTTGAACAGCTTGATTGAATCTCAGGGGCGACAGTGCGCACAGTGTGGATGTTTCATGACCCTTCTTGGTGGATGCTGAGGAGTGGAAATCTGACAAGACACAGGCACGGCTGGAAGGGCAGCGAGTTTGATTTCCAGACCTTGACACCTAGACACTGAGAAGCCGAAGTCAAGGGGGTCAAGGATACAGTAGTCGAAGTCGCCCTTGGAGCACCCAGATCAAGCACAAATTCTAGGCCCAGGCAGCCAGGCATCTCATGATAGACTCTGATAGGCGCTCTTAAGTGCTTCTCCAAAGGGATTTTGCTCAGTAGCACACCTGACCCAGGCAATTGAAGCGGAGAGCTTGAGTGTCATCGAGTTTCCAGGCTCAAAATCATCTGGCCTCATGTGAGCCTCATATCCTTTGAGAACAAGATGGCATCCTGCATGGAGCAGCTCCCTTGAATCGCTGGATGGTTCAGGATAAACGCCGCACAGCATGCCACCCCTCCATTGTACCCCGTCTTTTCGTCAGTCAGTGCTGCCTGAAGGATGTCGAGACTCGTTTGATTTGATTGAAATCTGAGGTTCAAGTCAACAGAAGTGAAGGGTGTGCGCGGTGTAGCTTGGTACGTCGACAGCGAGGAGAGAGAAGCTACAGTACCACACAAGATCCCACGAAGCATCATTATCAGGTCCAAATCTTAAGGAAAGACATTCCAGGAGGTATATAAATCCAACAGATACAGATAGAGGAATCCAGGGATCCATGATGCCCAGGTCTCCGGTTACAATTTCACACTGGTAGTAGTGTTGCACTGAATATCGTTAATGCACAATGATGATCAATGATGCACACCCTGCTGGGGCTTAAGGCGTTTGGAGCATGCACAGCCATGTTGTACACATGCCATGAGAGCCACACCCAGCATGTGATTTCCTAAGTGGGTTTGTTTATGAGCGCTGGCTCCCCGTATCCACTGCTGGTCCTTCAAGCAAAGCCGGGTTTTCACGGTCCACAGTTGCCTGCAGGAGAAGGATGTTTACTTTTCTCTAGACAAAGCCTCAGCATAGCCGCCACATGCGCGGAGAAGTTACAAGCGACAGCATGCACAGTTTTTTCTTCCATGCCTGTGCATTTAGCATTTAGTTTCTATGGAGTAAGGTACTGCATAAAGAGTCGGTTCTACTAATTGAGGTCTTCGCAAATCCACGGCTGCAGGAGCCTACTTTCGTGGCTCGGTCAAGAAAGACACTCAACATACAGAACGAGCATTTGTGCCGAGTTTCGAAGCGACTTTGTCTGAAGATATTGTTCCCAGCAATCCCGACAACACTGACAGGCATGTTTCGTGGGATTGCCACCGCAGGATTTGAAGCTTGGCACAAAGATAGGGTCAAAAATATCTGGAAAATCTATGAAAATCTGGAAATTGTCTCATAGGGCAATGCTGCATTCTGCTGCCCTAGGACACATTGGTGACACTGCATGAAAGATTTTTCCAGTGTACTTAGCGTGCACTGTACTCCTTGAAAAACATCACTAAGAAATCAACAGCGGATCCTTGACGAGGTCTTTTTGAGAGTTCTGCTCTATATTCCTAGGATCCTAGTGGTCCTAGTGCGCATGTTAGACAACGGTGCCAAGGAAGGCGGAACTTGAACATGCTCCAACCTTGATGCAGGTGGCGTGGCATTTTGCATAACCCCAAAAGGATGCAATGTAGATTCCATGTATATAAATAAGAAAAGGATAGAACAAGTATAAGTCGGTATAAAGGTATACAATATATACATGTGAATGGGTAGATGCTCCGCGCGTTGTTGATTTCAAGTGCAGTTTTTCAAGTGCAAGAAGTGTTTTTCAGATGGAATGTGCAGGTTCTATAGGGTTTGAAATGCACCCATGGCACCCTGCATTGCCAAACTTTGCAGGGGCAGACCTATCCTTCGGCTTGTGGACAGTATGCATGGACTTCGGCCAAGGCTCTCAAGTCTCTTCTTCCGAAATCAACATAAATCCACCAGGTTTGGAACATGACAGAACAATACAGAACATGCAAAAGGATGGAGAAGCCACCATGTGCCATGTCCACATTGATGCTTGTTTGTCGTTCAGGTGGGCAACCTGACAGACGCTTGATAGCATTATGTTGGCTCGGAGGTGTGTTGAGCTAAAATCGTCACCCTGATTCAGCGCAAAAAACCAAGTACCCAGCTAGGACGAGACCACTTCATTCTGGTGGATCCTCAAGCTTAGAGCAGTGGTGAAATTGGCCCTCTACAGAGCAGAAAAACTAACCATTTGGCGGTGATCCACAAGCGTTTGACTACTTCGTATATATACTGACTTGTCAATGCCCAGAACCTGTGGTGCGGATTCAGACTTGAGTTGAGGGCGCAAACTAAGGTAATCAAGGCTGCTTGGATGCAATGTTAAAGTTGAATACGGTGTGTATAAGCGGACATGCTTTTTATTTTCCACTCCTGCTACGGTAGATACTTTGAAAATTCTTTAAACATGTTTTGAAAGTTTCCACGCGGTAACGGTACAGTGTGTGTTCGGCAATTCTTCATTACATAAAAGGCTGGAATTTCAAACCTCAGGTCACCATCTTCCCCGGCGACTTCCCACGCTTTGTGCCTCCTACTGCTGCCAACATGCCAGAAGGAAAACCCGCAGAGGAGTCGCCGTCGACAAACGCAGAGCCATCCGCACCACCATTGTCACAAGAGACTGGCGCTTCTGCACCAGCTGCGAGTACAGTCACAACCGTCAGCAACATGGCAAACTTGGAGGTTCTATTAATTATATAAATTATAATAATTCAGACTGATAGGTGCAGAGGCAAATGCCATCAATGCTTTGTAATGTTTTCTAGCTGTCCCGTGCATGATTTGGGGCACGGCTTGGCGCTGTTCGGGCAAGGCACCACAAACTCTGCACAAGAGGACGAGGAAGCAGCCAAAAAGGCCTGAGTTGATCAAACGGAAACTCTCCACAATTGTCCAGCTTCGAACCATGTTGGAACATTCCATGTGCTAGTGGCTGGCAGGTGACCGAGTTCTTCAACCAGACAAGACCCAAGGCAGGAGCTATTTCAATGCCAAAACAACTAGGGGATTCAAAAGCCTCGAATTCGACTGCAGCATGATGTATGCCCTTGTCATTCCCAGCAGGACGCAGTGGATGGCTTGTGGTGCCCTGGTTGCACGACGTAGATGCAGCATGTTATGACACGCCAAACGCTGTAGATACGCACCTTTTCAATACACAATATGGTTTCTGACCTCAAAGATCCACGTCGCATGCTATTTATGTAATTCGTCGAATCCAAGATTTCGCTGAAGCAAAAGGAACCCGTTTAAGTTTAGCTCTTTTAGATTCGGAGAACACCTTTGATAAAGCACAACATGACAAACTTATATTTGCGTTGAGAAAAATGGGGTTTAGTCAGCATTATTGTGATGTCATCCAAAATTGCTACGAGGAACCTACCTTTTTTGTAAAAGATGCATTTGGATCATCTCAGATCAAACGTCAATCTTCTGGTATCAGGCAGGGATGTCCTTTGTCTCCTTACCTCTTTGCTATTGTTATGTCATGCGTAGACTTTGAGATACCGATAAACTCTAGTCGTTGGGTACAAAACGGCAGAATTCCAAACTTGGATTTCGATATGCTTTACTATGCCGACGATACCATTCTTTTCTCAACAGACAACAGGGCCTTAGATGAAGTGATAAAGCTCACTGAAGCTATTTCCGGCAAATATGGACTGTGACTAAACAAAGATAAGTGCGTGGCAATACAGATGAAAAATGATAGCGTGGTCCACTTTGAAAACAGCGATCCGCTCCCCAAAAAATTGAGGCAACTTAACTTATCTCGGAAACGAGATTAACAAAGATGCCAACATAAAACACGAAATCCTAAACAAAATGCAAGAAGTACGGAAAACTTGGTACAAACTTTTGCCGTACTGGAAGGCAACAAATGCAAACGTCAAATGGCAGCTACTCATATTTGATGCGGTGATCAGATCTAAATTGTTGTACGGTCTTGAGACAATCCATTTGACTGGTCCTATGCTGAAGAAAGTTGATGCCTTCCAAATGCGGTGTTTGAGGAGAATCCTCAAAATTCCATCGACTTTCATTGATAGACGATATTCCAACGGAGTTGATTTGCAAAGATGTACAGCAATCCTTTACATTTACACAAATCAAGGCGACCAACGGGAATTGAACTGTTCAGCCAGTCTTACTTACACAGGAAATCCAAATTAGGTCATGTTCTAAGAGCAGGCCCAGAAGACCCTATGCGTCAGATATCTTTTTAACCCAACAGTGCTATTAGGCCACAAAATGGCAGAAAACGAGTTGGTCGCCCGAAACAAAATTGGCTGCATTATGCAAAGAAACATACGTTTGAACTTTGAACATATCTTACGTGGTTATGACTACTTGGAATCCCCAGATGAAGATGCACGGATATATAATGCAGCCATAAGCAGGACATTCTAGGTTGCACCATGGACCTTCGGCTACGCCCACGCCTTGCGTTGACCTTGACTAGTTTTTATTGCAGGGTACGGCTGGGAAAAAACAAATTTAAAAGATGCAGCATGTTGTTGGACCCGAGTCGCTGGAGGGATGTTCGGCTGTGGCGGAAAAGTGCAGGCGTCTTTCCACATTCAACGCGCTGCTATTCGCGGTTGTTGGTGCAAATGCTGCGCCAAGGAGTGGCTTGTCAACAGCCACCAAAGGGGTGGCAGCTGGACTTGGCACCATGGTGGCATCCTCAGTGGCTGGCTACCAGAGTGAAGGCGGGCAAATCTGCAAAGGAACACCAATGGCATCAGGAGACGATCAACATTGCCTTAGCAAGGATATTTGGGGGCAAGTGCAAGCTTACGAGAAGACTCTTCAAGGGGAGCAACTTAAACTTAAACCCGCAAGCTACCCAGGCTTCTATACAAAAGAGGCTGATGAGAGTAAAGAAGGAATATCAACGATGGCAATGTAAGGAAGTTGGGTCCTCCCTCCCTGGCCCTTGCCAGGCGGTTGGGGTCTTGTCAAGGGTGTGGGCACTGGTCTGGTTGGTGGTGCTGCCATCGCCGTCACTGGCACTGTTTGTGGCCTGGAATTCAGCTGCATTGGGAGGAGAGAGCTGGGAAGGATCCATTGAGAAAGACATAGAAAGACTTATACAGCATATATATATACATATATGTATATACATCCGTTCGACATTGTTTGTTGTGGTTTGTTTTGTTGCTGTGAGTCGGGAATCATTCCCAACGCTTTTGGGCCACACAGTCCGGCGCAGATCCTGGAGCAGCCGGTCGTCTCAAAGAAGTCAATCAGAAGAGTCTGATAGACGGCATGTGAAAGTCTGCCAGATAGGAAACCTGTAGGTAGAGAAATGCTGATTGAAGGAGGTGTCTTTTGATTGATTGAATCATTTGCTGGATTGCTTGCTTGATTGATCGTGTGGTTAATTTGCTGATTGGTTGAGTAGCTGATCAGAAATGACAGGTTGGTGCATGATTCAGAGGAAAAGCGATAAACTTCAAGTGTATTGCACGTCTGACTTGGTGGATTCAGGGGAAAGCGTGGGATTGAGTGAGTGAATGCTTTTGCGTGATCGAGTAAGTGTTGAGTATAGGCCAGTTTGAAGCATCGCGCAGCGTCCTGCAACCGTGTTGCGACCTTCATAGTCTACGTACTGCAGAACTACAACCTCCAACAACCAAACACATTTGAAAAACATTGAAGTTGGATCAAAGCTGAATATGCACGAGACCTTGGTACAACATGCCATTCCAGGCAGTTTGGAACCTGGCATCAGTACAAAGGACAACAACAGAATATAAACAAAAATATAAAAGTAAGCACACCTGCCACTCCCTTTCACTGTGCAGCACTGGAACACAGAATGCGCCATCGGGGTGGCTACTGTCATGTTCAAACTGGTCGAGCTCCCAAAAGGAATGCTCCGAGCTCTCCGGGTCCAGTTCAAATTTCATTAAATATATTATACTATATAATAGATATTATTAATTTATTTAAATTATCATTAAATCTATATATCAATTGCATCAACGCAGACGGTCACAGACCGTCGCAGACCGTTGCAGGCCTTGTGCGTGAGATGTGCTGAGGTGGTGCGGCTCAGATTGGACGTGGAGTGTACAACACCCCACAAGCTTTTCGTGGGCGACGAGAGCAACGGGTCTGGGATGCCGACCTTGGACAATGGGTTTCTCGGATTTTCTCGGCGCCCCTTGGAATCCCACTATTCCCGCTATTCCCGCTATTCCAACTCCAACTGATCTTCCTGGGACCAAAGTTGATACTGATGGCGCCCAATGTTCCAGGGATGGATCGCGTACAGCGCGGTAAGAACATGCAATAAAATTATGAAATGCAATGCATAGTTGAACGTCTTCTCAGCACAGACATGTCGTTTTCTTCACTTGTTATATAATTATCGTGGGCTTTGGCTTTGTCGTTTTTTGTCATTTCTGCTCTGTTGTGCTGTTGTTTGGTCATTCGTCTGCATTCCGCCCCCAGCAAAGCACGAACAAACGAATCGAGAAACAACGAGGCAATGACACATGAAAAAATGAGAGAAGTGCGCATAATACAAAACAATGACACACCACTTAAACAATGAACAAACAAACATGCTGAACAGACGCCAACAAAATGAAAACAACATGGGTTTCCAGGTGCCCGGAATTCTGTTTTTGCACATTTTGCACATTTTGCACATTTTGCACATTTTGCACATTTTGCACCCAGCCCCTTGCATTGACCTCTCATGTCACCGTTGAGCTATCGGGACCCCAGGCTTAGAATGTTTGAACATCGGCGCACAATTCATGAACAGCATGACAGATGATAGATTGAGAAATGACACAACGATGACTCTATAACGACAACCTAAATGTCCAAAAAAATCAAAAAGCATAAGAGACAAGCTGAAATGACATAAATCGTCGGCAAGTGACGGAAGAGCATGTAACATATGATAAAATATATTCTGTTAAAGACTCAGTTTTAAATAGATATTGGCATATGTATGAACAAGATAAGGTATTCAAAGCATCCACAGAATTCATGGATGTAAAAGTACATAGTCACATAGTCACAAGTGGATATTCTGTTCCCTGCATGGCTACCCAAAAATTACTCTTTCTTTGGCAGCTTTCACCTATTACTTAGATAGTTAAATCCAGCAGGTTGGTGAGTGGTGGATCACTTTGTGGCACCCGAAGTGCTACATGTGGCGTGCATGCGTTCATCTGCGTGTACATACGTTGGACAGGTTTGGGATGTGAGTTATCTATTTGTTCATTTTTAATATACTATTAATTGTTCAAGAGAGACCCAAATGTTTAGGTCTGGAGCCGACTAGGAGATTCTGCAGGCTGTGCAGTGTATATCTCGTCCTTGAACCTCGCTGTAGACCTAGCTCAATGATGATGGGGAAATTGAGATGTAGAGTAGTGTAAGGAGTAGTATTTGAATGTATTTGAATGTTCTTGAGCAATTAGTAGGATGCTGGCGGCTCGACAGAGAGAGAGGACGCTGGCGGCTTGGCCGAGGGTTTTGCTGTTCCAGGATCTCTGCGACTTGGCCAATGCCCAGTTTAGCCCTAGATATCCTGACGACTTGACATATTTGACATGGTCAGATGATGTCAGATTGGTGTGTGTTGAGATGAGGTTGATATCGACCTCGTGAAGTTGGAATCCCAGGTGATAGCTGAAGGCTCAGATGAGGAGACAGAGGCCCACACGCCATCGGAGTCTGTGAAGGAGACGGAGTTACCTGACAGCAGTGGTTTCTGTGGTCCCTGATGTCCTCATCCCTTGCACATGTGCTCCTGCCTGACTGCTGATAGCATCAGAGCACCGCCATTTCGAGGAAGGTTTGCAAAGTGGCCCCGGTTGGAAGGGGTCTTGTTTCTGGATGTTCGTTTGGATGTCGTTCATCCAGTCTGACAGCTTTTTCTCAGCAGTGAGTCTCAGGTATTACGACTTGCTCAGAGTGAAGCCTTCTGCAAGTGCAGCTGAAGTCAAGAAAGCCTACTACAAGGAGCGGATGTCTGCTGATTTTTTCGCAAGTGATTTTGGCACAGCAAACCTGTCGGCAACCAAATCATGGTAGAGGTGCTTCAGTTGCCATATGTTGCCCCTACAGTGCCCCTACAGTGCCACTACATTGCCACTATATCAAAGCTACAAAGCTGAGGAGGCCCGAGCCTGTCATCCTGACAAGAACCCAGGGGATGCAGAGGCCAATGCAAAGTTTCAGAGGTTGGCCGATGCATACCAGGTGCACAAGCACGGGTCCTTGGGTTATTCTGCAACACACACACACAGATGTCCACTGTACTCGTATATAAAAGTGAGGGTGAACTTACCAACACGTGGTAGTGGGTGAGAAATGGCATGATGTTAGAGTTTTGCGTTTTGGTATGTTGTCTTGAGTCAGGTTTGGAACTCTCAGAAGGGACCTTACTGAGGGGGTCATAACCAAGGGATGAAGCTTAGAAGCAATATATTTAGTACGATAGGAATGGTGGTGTTGGTGAGATAGGATAGTCTTCCGGATTCTCAAACTATATAGCAGAATTATCAAGGAGTTGACGCTGGTGCTGCATGGATGATGGCTGCGAGGGGTTGTTGGGGGCAAGGCTGTGCTGTGTCTGAAAAAAGGCATACTGTAAGTAACCTAGATTGAAGCCTGGGGCGAAGCGCGAAGCCGTCATTAATATGGTGGAAAACTGGTTATCGGCAAGGTTATTTGGAGTTAGGTCCGTGTGTCCTCCACTTTTCTTTGGGGTGCCGAAAAGTCATGTATTATTGAAGCTTGGAGGTAGCGGTTTATGAATGACGTAATAAAGGGTGGTTGCATTGTTGGTCGTATGGTAGACATGGTGGGGCCTTCTTACCATTTTTTGATCTGAAGAAAGGAAGGGTAGCGTCCTGTCCGAAACATTCCGGAACATATGGCAACCCCTGATAGGTTCTGTCCGATCCGGAGTCGAGGCAGGCATCTTGCTGTGCATTCAGCCAGTGTGACAACGCGCGTGCAAGTGGTCCTATATCATGGATTTTTTTCCGACCCAGGAAGAAGTACGATCGGGAAGGCAAGTCTGGCGTTAGCGAGGGCAACGTAACTTGCCTTTCAGGAGAGTATGCCGGTGAACCTGCGACTCACTGCTGAGTGCAACCCCGGCATTCTTTTTTATTACATGGCGCTCAGGTGAAGATGGATCCCTCTGTGTTCTTCAGCCTCCTCTTCGGCTCCGAACGCTTCGAGCCCTGGATAGGGGAGCTGTACCTTGACATATTATCCACGGCGTCAGAATAACACTTGCCGTGGCTGCCCTGGCTGCCCTGGCTCTTATATATGTTCTTGCTGGGTCCGCTAGGTGAGCACTTTGCATTTTGTTCAGCTGCCCAGTTGCCACTTGCCTAGGCAATTGGCCATGCAAACAGGGCAGTTGGCCAAGGCCATGGAGAGAGGTGCCTTGCGGGAAGCAAGAGTCTTTAGTATCAGGTCTTATATCAGTGGACATCTGATTGGGTGCGTCAAAGCCTGTCCCAACTTGGACGTTTCGAACTTGAAGGCTAAGGAGTTTTGGGAGCTTGAAGGCTAAGCACTATAGGTCCAGTTGCACCGTGAGCCAAGCCCTCCCTGTCAGGCGGCCTCGACCAAGGGGCAGAGTCTTTGGAACAAGAGGTTCCTCGTCTGCAGGGCATTTCAGACACACACACACACACATGTTTCTTTGTATCAATGTGGGCACCCGAAGGTCATGTGACACGTAGAATTTTTGGGGCTGGACTGTTTGGTTCACTGCCTTTTTGCAACGTGGTGCACTTTTGGAAGTGAAGGTGATGAGTGACAACAGCAAAGTCTTGAAGCAACGGCAATTGCATCGAGAGGCCACTCAGCGCAAATAGAAACTCATAATGTTACATCGACAATAGTAAAGGGCCCCCCTATTTGGCCCCCCTATTTTCTTTTTTTAGGGGGGGTCTGCTTTGCAATAGTAAATCGAAAATCTCAACTCTTACCCAAGGCTTCTGTAAGGTTTTGACAAATCATCTCTTTTCTGATAGGCTCTGATGGGATCTTCATTGGATTCTGATTGAGAACCTCTGTTTTCTGATAGGCTTTGGTGAGAATCACCATTAAAAACCATTCAGCCACAATGAAAAAACATTAAGGAAGGAGGGAAAAAATACAGCTGAGCCAGAAAGGTTGTTTCTTATTGCAAGTGCTAATTCCCAATTTTTAATTGCAAATGCAAGGACCTTCAAGGGGGTACCCTTTGTGGACATGTTTTTTGCATTTTTTAAAAGGATTTTGATAAAGAAAACATTTTTTTTGAACAAGGTAAAGTTTTTGATTTGGTAAGGGTTTGCTTTGTTTTTTGCTTTTGAAAAGCATGCAATCACAATTTAAAACCATTTAACCACAATTAAAAACACTAAGGAAGAAGGGAAAAAATACAGCTGAGCCAGAAAGGTTGTTTCTTATTGCAAGTGCTAATTCCAATTTTTAATTGCAAATGCAAGGACCTGCAAGGGGGTACCCTTTGTGGACATGTTTTTTGCAATTTTTTAAAAGGGTTTTAATAAAGAAGACAATTTTTTAAAAGGATTTTAATAAAGAAGACAACTCTTTTGAACAAGGTAAAGTTTTTGATTTGGTAAAGGTTTGCTTTGTTTTTTGCTTTTGAAA
>Ga0126342_10014173_pt1 | contig 14090 bp, 15 predicted proteins | sample Cyp1metagenome_FD_92528 | JGI IMG/M metagenome (GOLD analysis project Ga0126342, IMG submission 92528) | Coral microbial communities from Lord Howe Island, Old Settlement Bay, Australia - Cyphastrea 1 metagenome | ecosystem: Host-associated > Invertebrates > Cnidaria > Coral ...
GAGCAAGGAGCACAGCTAAGCAGATGAAGAGCAGACAAGCTAGGAAGGTCCGTTTTGATGGACTTGGGCAGCTGAGCGGGCAAAACGGACCACCAGACAGAGCAAGGAGCACGGAATCAGAGCCACGGGAAAAGGACCAGAGCAGCTAGGCAAGCCCGCTTTGGGAAAACCACAGGAACGCAAAGTCAATGTCACCAAGCCCAACACGCGCCACACAAGGAGACCATCGATGGCACAAAGTGCCACGCCTGCCACGCAAAACCCCACCTCGCGTCACAACGGAGGGACCGCGTCACAGTTGAGGAAACGCGTCCGCGTCACAGATGAGGAAGATTTCCGCGTCACAGATGAGGGGCTTTCCTTCGGGCAGGGTGCGACTGGTTTCGTAACGTCCCCCCCGACGACGGATCCCGAACCCCGGCCACCTGGAAGGATCTTTGGCCAAGGCCTGAAACGCTCGTCGTAGCAAAGCTGCATCTTCTGCAGATGGCCCCTGTGCCACGGATGACCATCATCCATCAATATCCAGAAAATCTGTGCGTTTAAAAAAGGGATGACCATTGGAAAATATTGGAAATACAAAACCCAAACTTTTAAACATGCGAAAGATGGTAATTAATCGAAGGTGATATATGTTACACACAGCATGGGTTGGTCCATGGCAACAAGTCTGCCCAATACGTGACCAGACAATGAAAATCAATGACATATCAGTTTAGGCGCCACAAAAAAATGGGCTCCAGGGTCATGTCTTGGTTGATCTTGGTTGAATCCATGTCTGTTCAACACACACTTCATCACTTCCCCAACTTTGTGGCCTCCGCTGCCACAGGCCTCCCGGCCACCACCGCGAGTCCCAACAGCGCCGTCCGCCGCAGCGGCCGCAGCGTCAGTGGCACAGCGAAGGCCGCAGCCACACCAAAGGCTGCCAGCAGGAACCCAGCACGACGCCGGGAATGCCTCATCGTTACTATCGTTGCATGCTGCTTTGAGCCATGGGCCAAGGTGTGGTGGAAATCCGCGTATCAAAGTCAAGTTGTATGGATGGTGTTGGATTCTGTGTTCCAAGCGGGCTTTTTCAAGTATCCGGTGGTCAACAACGGAGACAAAGTTTTCTTCATTTTGAAGCAACAATAGACAAAACCTTACTGTGACATTCTGAAGGGCTTTCAGCGTTTCAGCTTCTCCACTTTGCGGTGCCCAGATGTGCACGAATGCCATCCGGTGAGAGTCTGGTGTGGTCACTTCCACCACCTCTTAGGGACCCTGCTAACGCCAAGTTCTTCTGCGCCATGCCGAAGCCTGCCTTCGCAGCAGCTTGCAGCCATTCCACCGACCTGGTCATAACAATGCAGTGACACCTATCATAAATGACGACATCTTAGGGAGTGGTAAAAGTATATAATCAAGTGGATCATGTTCTTTGACTGCGCATGACGTCAACACGCATGACGTCAACATTGGCAGGTTTGGCATGGTCAAAGCTAGGTATAGATGGTGTAGGTGGTATTGGCGATGTACTGCAAGCACCCGAGACACATGTGACAATGTCTTTGTGGGGGGGTCTGCCCTGCCATGCCCTGCCCCACACTGGCCATGGCCATCCCATCTTGAGATATGTGACATCTCCCAGCTCAGTCTCAGACTTCTGCAGTAACTGCTGGCTCTCTGAAGCAGTAGTATTCTGGCAGAGGCTCCGGTACACAAGCCTGAGTGGCTGCTCTGGGGATGGACACATACATGGATACACTTCAAATCCATTCTGCCTTGTGATGGGACCATTACAAAAATCTTAGCACCAGGTTGTTCTGGTGAGTGCCCGTAGCCGGTGACAGAAAGTTTGGCAAACACATCAGCGTCTGGGCACCCGAGCGCCAAGTTGTTTTGAGCAAAGTGATGCCCAGTTTGAGCGCTTCGCTCGTAAAGTTCGATGGCCTGCTGAGTGCAGAAGCCACGTCTATCACCTGCCTGATTAACCGCTTGATTTGATTGATGATGTTGTTCAATGGTTCAATGTATAAGCATACACACCTGGAAAACCCAAGTTGCTGGTTTTTAAAGGCAACTTTCAAAGTTCGCGCGTTGTTCTCACAGTGGCACTCATTTCTGCAACTTTTCAATAGGCAACTTTGGCAAAACGTGCAACTTTTTGCCATTTGAAGTCCTCTAGCCCCGCCAGCATAGATTTTAGTAAGTCAGCCGAGCAATTTGGGCCTCAAAACATGTTGAAATTATTCTGTCAAGGTTTGGTTGTGTGGAACCTGCAGGCTCAACAAATGATGACTGCAAAAGTATCCAGGGATGCCTTTTCTTCTTCGCTCAGGGAACGCTTTAATTTGCTCACCCGAAGATTCCCTCCCTTCTGTGCAACGCTGGCCTTTCCTCGGCAGGTAAACTTACATGGGAATGCGACATGACAGGTTGTGCTCCCCAATGGACATTTATTTGAGTTTCAAACTTCCAATAGGCACCTCCCTTGACCCCTGGCAGCTGTGAAAAACTATAGGTGGAGGACAAATCGTGGATAAACTGCACAAAGTATACTGTAGATTCGATACACAACAGGCGTAGATGTATATAGACAAAGTCAATATAGGATAGACCGCAGAGAAGTCATAGAAATAGAAAGGACATTGGTTCACGTATAGGAGTAAGGTCTTTTTAGGCATAGACTGGACATTTCACACAAAACAGCCATTGACAAGTCAAAGGGTGAGAAGATCAGGGCAAATTGAGGAATTGTCAAACACAAAAACCATTGCATTACAGTAGGAGCACCTTTCTCCAGGGCGGCAATAATTTTATAGAATTTTATATGAATGCGTTCGATTGATGACAAAATAGTGCACCAAGACATGAGCACATTTAACGGGGGAATTTCGAGGGGCCCTCTGACTACCAAAGAGCATTAGAAGAGGATCATTCGCATCCTTGTTGTCACTGATGCCTGCGTTTACCCACGCACGCCCCAAAAAAATGAGAATGCGAGCCGGAACGACACAGCGCGACACCGCAAGATCTCAATAGATCTCATGTACGGCACCGTACGAAACCGTACGAAAATGAGAAAGTGGCAAGAAAACGCAAGAAAATTACAAGAAAAAACACGTACGAAAAAGTACGCATGAATTCTGCGCATGTTCATTCAATTTTGCGCATTTTCTCCCCCGTGCTTGCAGGTGAACATGCCGGCAAAGCACGCAAATCCAGTTTGGATTTGACTTTTCGCCTGCCAAAATACCAGGTTTCAGCGGCCGAAAGACAGCACATGCAACTGGGAAACGTCTTGCGGGTGACCTGCATTTCAGATCTACCGTTGGTTCTGAAACGATCGAAACTGCATGAATGCCAAGTCCGAACCCAGCGTGTAAAAATTTGTGAACACTCTGTGAAAAATCAATGGGAACATCGGGAGAAACATTGGAAACTGGATTTTTTGCGGAAAAAGTGATTTACTTTCTCAGGGAGGCCCATTTTGATGTCGTCATTTTCATGGTAAATCAAAAAATGCATATACCACAGTAAAATTGAAACGCGTTAGATCATTATATCGCTGTAATAATGTTTTTGCTCCAGCCAAAAGAAATGGAAGGATTGGGCAACACTACCAATGTTATCGCAGAGGCCTAGAACGCAAAAATTGCCACTATTTCGTCAGTGGCAGATTTTTTGCAACTTTCATTAGTGCCCTGTTATTTTGTTGCCACTTAGTTTTCCAAGTAGCATATTAATAATATATACACATACAGATCATAGACGTATGTCATCAAAATAAAATGTGTTCAATGAAACCCATGATAATCGATGCAATATTCATAGCCGTCAAAACCATAGCATCAAACGTGCTGTAAACATGTGCGCCATGGGTTTCGCATTAGGCCTTTGAGATGTCCTTTCGATGGCCAAAAAGACCATACCTCGGCACTCAGCTGTAGTTTTGTCCAGTGGTTGTCTCCATGTTTGGCAGAGAATTCTTTAACACACAGAAAAAAAAACATGCGAGTGATCCCCACCCTGAAACACTATTGCGGCATAGTTTCTGACATAACATCTGGAAGTATGTATGGCATATTCATGTTGACATTCTATCTGACATTCTTTGCGGCATATACTTTGAAATTCTATCCGACATTCAATTTGGCATCTATTCTGACAAATTTTCTGACATTCTTTCTGGCATTCTATCTGGCATCTATTCCGACGTTCTATCTGCCATCTTTTCAGGCATTCATTCTGGCGCTCTTTCTGGCATATAAATCTGGTATCTCTTCTGGCATTCTATCTGGTATATCTTCGGAGATTCTTTGTGGCTCAGGCCCTCCGGAGCTCGCGGTTGAGGTCCGGCAGGAGGGGAACACTCTGATCCTGAGCTTGCGGTGGAGGTACGACGGGGAACACTTTGATCCAGAGGTTGCTGTTGGGGTCCGACGGGGAACACAGCGATCTAGAGCTTGCAGTTGAGGTCCGGTGAGGAGCTGAGCAAGGAGGAAGGAAGGAAGGAAGGAAGGAAGGAAGGAGGGAGGAGGAGGCAAGCAGGCTGACATAAAATCTAATTACTTACTTCGGGTGATCCCCACCAAAACATTCTATCTGACACATATTCTGACATTCTATCTGGCATATGTTCTGACATTTTTCTGGAAAAACTTTCTGGCAGGGAAGAGGAGGAGAGGACAACTCTGATGAAATCTAGCGACCTTCGTCGGTCTCTAGATTTCATCAGAGCTGCCCTCTCCTCCTCTTCCTCCTGGCGTTCTATCTGGCAAATCTTCTGACATTCTTTCTGGCATGTGTATCAGGTATATCTTCTGGCATTCTTTTTCGCTTTCTATCTGGTATATCTTCGGAGATTCTTTGTGGTTGAGGCCCGGTGGGGAACACTCTGATCCTGAGCTTGCGGTGGAGGTCCGGCCGGGAACACTCTGACCCAGGGCTCGCTGTTCGGGTCCGGCGGGGAACACTGCGATCTAGCATTTGCAGTTGAGGTCTCGCGGGGAACACTCTGATCCTGCCCAAAGGCTCCTCCATGGAAAAAAATCAATAGCAATTGAACTTTTAGCACAATCAATCTTCGATGGAAAACAGTTTTTTTCCAATAGAATCTGCTTTCTTTGAAAGTTTACAGATTGAATTTTCGATTGATTTTTGACAAGTAGTTTTCCTTGAAAAACATACAATGTGGCTGGAAGTAGCCACATGTGAGGCTTGCTTTTCGTGGCTGGATAGCCGCGTGCTAGGTTTGCTTAAGCGGTGCTGGCTTGATAGCCAGAAGACTTGGCAAGGGTTGAGTGTGGTGGCTGGACAGCCACATATCTTTGTATTTATATATATATACACAGAGAATCAGATAGTCACCCCTGTAGGATTCATGCTCGAAGCTTCTATAATAGGAGCTAGAAATCACCATGGGCAAAGGAGGCTGCAGAAGGCAACCAACTCACAGCACAGATATGGAGCACCTGGAGAGGAAGGTGGGGCAGTCCCAGGCTTTTTCAGTTTGGCTAGTATCTGAGCATCAAGACACAAGCGATCCATGGTGGAGCCCTACTAGCTCAGGAAGACTTCCTGTTGAAGTTGATGGCAGTGAGTGATGGGTCCCTTCTCAATTACAAGGATTTGACAGAAGGGTTCATCCAAGTGTGCAGAGATTTCCCTGGTTTGAAGGAAAGCTTTCCTTTGGGGATGAGGTCAGCACTGGATGGGGAAATTGGCTGACTGCACACACATGCGAAGCTCGCAGCTGCAGCAGGCTTCTTCAAGCCCATGGCAGCTTTGAGGTTCTGCTCCTGGCAGGCACAGGTGACACCTGCAGGGCAGCATCCAACAAGCTGCGGCCATCCTTTCCAGGAGTTGTGGGGATTTCCAAATCCAACACATCTTGGGTCGCACAAATTCCTTTCTCATTTCCTTCTCCTGAGTCTTCTTCCTCCTTTGCCTTTGACCCTGAAGCACCACTGCTTTTCTTTGGGCCTTTACCTGCGTCCACACCCAATGCCGCCCTCAGACCTTCCAGCTTTCCCACTTGCCAGTCACAAGAAGCCTGCAAGCAAGATTTCGAAGGAGAGCAACAAGAAGAGTAAGATAGCAAAGACAAAGGTGAACAAGGACAAGGTCAACTACAAGGAAACTGAGATAAGATAGACAAGGCTCATGCGCTATTAGAAAGACAACTGCTGTGGCAGTGGTGGCGAAGGGTGTGAGCTTTTCCAGGTGGTGACTTTTAAGCAGGTCGAGAAAACCAGCAAGGCTGCAAGTAAGCTCATGGAGACGCTGAAGAAGGGTAGCTCCTTAGCTGATGTTTTGGCAGCCAAGGAAAAATTGGCAAAGTGAGCAGGAAACTTCAAGCAAGCGGAAAAGAAAAAAAAAGAAAGCTCCAGCGGCTTAGAGTGTGGTGGCTGGATACCCACATTCAAGGGTTGAGTGTGGTGGCTGAAAAGCCACATCCAAGGGTTGAGCGTGGTGGCTGAACAGCAACATTCAAGGTTGAGTGTGGTGGCTGAACAGCCTGAACAGCCACATTCAAGGGTTGAGTGTAGTGATGGCTGGAATCTTTCGGTTGACTTTCAAGATTAATCAATAGGCTATAGTTTTTTTCAATAGCTATTGATTGTTTTCAATAGCGGAACCTTTGGGGAGCTTGCTGTTCGGGTCCGGCGGGGAACACTGCGATCACGAGCTTGCAGTTGTGGTCCGGCGAGGCGGAAGAAGCGGAGGAGAAGGAGGAGGAGGACGACGAGGAGTAGAGCTGACATAAAATCTAGCGACCCTCACTTGACAGGTGGGGAACAACCCTAACCTGACAGGTGGGGAACAATGAATCATCCCCAAAAGGAAACCGATGTTTTCTGATCTTCTTCTGATGTGGTATATGAACCTGTCTTGTTTGTCAGGGAGTATGTCCCTTCTCTCCTTTGTGCGATGTAAAGAAATGGACAGGTGGCAAAGTTAAGGACACATAGCCCATGTGAATCGCACAGATGTACCTGCCACATTGCCTCATAATTCTTCATTGAACTATGGGTAAAAAAAAACATGTTGCGTATTATCCCACGTCCCACATCTTAGATCAACAACGTATGCACAGATCGGAAGAGCCGAAGAGCCATGATCACTTGTGCCCAGATCACGATATGCTCACGCGACGGGGCTGTTGCTACCAAGAGGGTTGCTTGCTGATGCTGTGAAAGATGCATCAACCCCCGTGGATACAAATACGGTGTGCCTGGAGATTCTCTGCAAGCAGCTTACATCTCCAAGATCAGCATGTCTGTGGCGTGAAAATCCGCTTGTGATGATTTGGACTCCACAAACCTGCTGATGGAATCACTTGTCTTCATTCTTGGGACGCCGACTCATAGTTTTGAGCCAAGTTGTACAAAGCATCAGGGTCATCTTGCTCCTCAGCATCAGGGTAGGCAACAACAGGTACGGAAACAATAACTGGTCAAGCTAGACACTATCGGAGCTGCAGCAGAACTGCAGCAGCAGGAACTTGTTTTTGTATGTTTTTGTTAGAAGCAACGCTCTACTAACCAGGGCCTCATACCAGGACCTCCAAGAAAACCTCACAAAACATGTAGAGGATCTTACAAGATCTTCATACTCTTACAAGATCTTCATACAAGAACGTCCTAAGACCCCCAACAGCATTTTCATACGAGCACCTCTAAACATGGCATCTTCAAGGTGTTCATGCAAGTGCCTCTTATATAGGACTCCACCAGGATCTCCACAAGATCTTCTCACAAGGACTTCACAAGACCACACGAAGACGCCTTAGAGGATTTTACTAGGATCTTCACAAGATCTTCTCAAGGACGTCTGCAATCTGCAAGAGTTTGATCAAGATCTTCATACCAAGACCACTAAGAGAACCTCACAAGATCGATCGTGATAGAAGGACCTGCTGCAGAGGACCTTCCAAGATCTTCATACTTCAGTTAGAGTTTCCCACAAAAGCTGTGCACACCTCTTATGCAGGTCATCTTCAATATCAGAGCCTCTTAAAAAGGATTTCAGCGGGGCCTTTACAAATCTTCTTACAAGGGCCTCAACAATACTTCGGTCAAGATCTGCATATGATTTGAAAATGACTTCGAAGGACGCCATATATGAAACTCTCGCAAGATCATGAAGATCCTTTTGTCAGGACCTCTGAATATCAGCTACAGCTAACATGAACACCGCGCCATAAGAGCGCTCTGACATGCAAAAAGTGATGAGAAGGTTGTGGTGCGCCACAGCGAGAGCGATCCGACAAGCACAAAGTGACGAGAGCGAATTACCGTGCCTGCCACGCAAAATCCTCATCATGTACCAAATCAGAAATGACGACAGTTTCACCAAAAAAACTTTCCGGACTTTCAAGACCTCGTCCAAGTGCACCACAACCTGCGCCCGAAACCACCTCTCACATTGACCGCTGCCTGCTAACGTTTTACAACGTGCAAACGAAAATGGCGATCATAGCTGCCATAGCTCAAAAAACGAGCGCCGCGCACGGAAAAATATGCACTTCCAACATGAGCCAAGTGCTACGCAACTTTTGCGCGAGCCAGCCCATTAAGAATGCGCATGGACGTCTCACAAGGGAACTTTTTGCACAGGACGGCGCAAACAAAACCAGCAACCCACAGCGCGAACCCTGAACAAACCCGGGCTTTACACCTCCCTTAAAAGGACCCCTGAGTGAGGACACGCTTTTGGCATGGGGAACAAAGAAGAAACAAAACCGGAAGAATCACATCTCAATAATTTCAATGTTCTAGGGATGGTTGGATAGAACAGCAGCTGCCCATCGCAAGTTTGGCCTGTATGATTCTTTGATGATAGATCTGAGAACCGCTAGTCGAATCGCTAGCTGCTGGAGTTCTTTAGAATTCAATGCCTGAGACGCAATCTTCTGAGGTTCCAACTGCCAGACCATGGTACCAAGGTGTAGTGCCTTCACGAACAGCCTGCGAACTTCACCAGCTGGCGCATTTTGAGTAGAAGCCCTCCTTACTGGAACTGAGGTCATTGGATGCTAATGCGCCCAAATGCATGTGATCATGCCATGAACCTCGGCTTTCTTTTGACGCCTCCTAAGTAGATCCGCGTCGTCTACTTGTTGGGGACTGACCTCCGACTTCAGAAGCACCCATATCCATTTAGCTCGAAAGGACAAATTGAACAAAACACAAATCCATCATTGCCGAACATTTTTGCCAGACTTTTCTTTCAGGCAGCAACAAGAGACCTCCACCGAGGCTTTATCTGCCAAAAGCAGCTCGGTAACTTCCGCGCAGCGCAAACGTGCTGCATGCTGCCGTCTTTCTGCTCCATCACCGGCACTTCTCGGAAGCCACACACCGCTGGGAGGTGCAAACATGCTGCAGCTGCCGTCTGTCTGCTCCAGAACCTCCCGGAAGCACGGCATTTCTCAGAAGCCCCACACTGCTGGGACGTGGCAAACATGCTGCAGCTGCCGCTTTCCTGCTCCAGAATCGCACACAGGTGGTCGTACATCTTGATTGTCTGCACGCACGATGTTGTCGTGCTTCAACGCCGATAATTTATATGTGGCATCCCAGAGTTCTTTCATTGCCTATCATATCTTGCAGGCGCAGACCGGAACACCTGAGCATCAGCTCACTTCCGGCCAGTTCAACCTCCAACTTCGGATTCTGCATGACCAACTTCGGCCAGTTGAGGGAGCTTCTTTTCAAATCCTGGAGGTCTTCGGCAAACACCTCACGCAACAGCACTATACAGCACTGTTGCCTTAGTAATCATTCCAGAAAGATGCTACTGCTAATCCAGATTTTTTGCGGAACCTATATTACCTGAAGGCATCAAGAATCGATATATAATGGTTTCGCTGTGAATTGTGGGGCGGTGCAGCACCTTAAACAACGGAAGAGGTTTGGCCACGGAAGGGCCAAGTTGATGACCACAACAAATGGTGATCCACCTGCAAAGCAAAGGAACACGATTGAAGCGAAGTGGGCGTTGCTCTTGATTGAAAATCTGCCGCAGGCACTTCCATGGGGCACATTCTCAATCAACAGCAACTCCCGCAAAATTATGTTTTGTGGACGGAGGCACGACTGTTCTCCATTCGTCTCTGCTTTCCGCTAGTATCGTCTTTGGAAATGCTGGCAATGCTGCCAATACAAGTATATACTGCCAAGTAGAAGCTAATATTAGTTCAGGCCTCGCAAATACATGTGAGTCAGTTGCAAGCAGCCTGTCAGCACCATGTGCTGTGATTGTGGCTGCGTATGTTTACCACTGCACCAAAGATCAGGGCAAACGTTTCCAGGTAGTACGCCTCGACGCAACCCCAACGAGGCAGAGGTCGTTGGGACCTCCTGCGTCACATGGTGTGTCACATGGAGTGGCCCTGTGGTGGATCTGGTTGGAGGCCCTGGCCGTTTTCACAAAGCTTGAGCCAAAACAATATCCAAAGTTCCCAAAGATCGCTTTGATGAAAGGCATTGAAGGGCAGTTACGCTCGTTGATTCTCGTTGATTCGTTTGTGTTGAACCAAAGATCTGCGACGCTGTCTCTGCTGAATCCAAAAAAATCCCGCCAACTTGAGCCTGTAGCGAGTCTTTGATCCAAAAGACTAAACTGTATCTGATCCCTTTCCAAACGTGAACCTTAGCTAGTCACAACATGTCACAACTGCATTGAGGATGAAACCAATGGCAGCAGGTCATTGGGACAACAACCCGACTTCACATGAATTGATCCATCTGGGTATGGATCAATACCTATTAATACCATTTTTAGGGGGATGAACATCCATTTACCAGCTATTTTGATGTTCACCAGGGGTACAAGGTTTTGACACACTGCCATCTATCTTTCCAATTGATGCCTTCAATGGACATAGGACTGCCTCATACTTGTTGCAGGTTATCAGGGAAAATTCGTTGGACAAGATGATAAATTCAATGCATGTCATTATGCGTTGGGTGAGGCCAGGGCCAAGTTTTGTCACGCCATGATAACCAACACAGACTGCAACTTCAGAAGTGGAGACTGCCCAAAAGGTGATATGGGAAGGTATAGGATCTGCGACAAACTTTTCGTGATGAGTTGACTGGGCCCCACACACCATGCTGAAGGTCAAAGGAATGCACCTGGTGATCCAAGATGTCGTTGAAATTCCACGCTGATGTGACATGGACTGCATCTTGATACTAACCTGAAATGTTTCAGTCTTGTCTAGAATTTGAAGCATATAAGATGCATAACTTTTTTGCACGGACCTGCAGCGGATAATTACATCCATGGAGGCTGCAAACACATTAAGCCATCTGTTTCTTAGTCATCAAATAAAGAATGCGGTGGCTATGAGTGAGCACCATGAGCAAGGCAAATCTCTCGGAGGCTTGCAACACATTGGAAGTCAGCAGAGTTTTCTTGCTGGGGTGCACACAAACTAAAAGGGACACGAGATATACACGCGCACATACACACCATACACACACATTCTTCAGGTTGAGAATGGTTCAGTATGGTTGCCAGACTGACCAGTGGTCATATGTGGTCATTACAGTAAGGTGTACCAAAGGAGCTATACAAGGACTTGTTTGGTGCGCAAGGCACAAGAAGCACACTTCAACGACAGCAACTCTTGCAGCAACCAAGTTCCTAGCCAAACTAATCGAAATTCAAATTGAAAACCACGGCATGTACCCGAGCTGACCCAAGGGTGCCTACCGTATTTGAAGGAGATTCTCTCATTATACAGTACTTTAATGTACTTTACTTTGATACAGACGTCACATATGACTGACATAAATATAAACGGATTTAAACAAATTATATACAGATCTAGACATTCGCACATGAAGCTGACACCTGTCTAAGCTCTGAACCAGCAAGTCACCCGGCTCGATACGAAAGTATGTTCGTGACGCCACGCCCGGGTCGGGCTGAATGTAGAGACCGCCCTGCAACCAGGAAGCTGGAACTATGGAGACCAGATCAAGTCTCGCGAAGCCGAAATTATAGTTACATACCTTAGGATCCATGTATGCTATATATATATGGTACAGCAACATGGATCCCATCAATATACCCCAGTCATGTTAGCATACATACAATACATGGATCCTATGGGATATACTTACCTTTCTTCGAGTTATCCCTACCAACTGAAATTCTGCCTGAACTATATTCTGACATTGTATCTGACATTTTATCTGACATTCATTCTGACATTCAAAATCTGGCATATTATCCGGCATCGTTTTCAGGTCCGGCGGTGCCAACAGAGCCTGGCTATGAGCTGCCAGCTGGGGATCACATTGGCTATGATCTGGATGTTGGCATAAAATCTAATGGTCGTCACGTGGCAGGTGAGGAAATCTGCAAATCAATGTAATGTATATAGTACTTGCTTTGTAATTATAGAAATTGCTGTTTTCCTGGGTGCCTCCCTTGGTCTGGTCGTGCTCTGCGGCCTGGTAGTTCTCAGGGTCACTGATTCCCAAAACTGCTGTGACATAGGCGTGTCCGTCGAAATGCACAGCGTGGCTACGACGTTCACCAGGGATGTAGCGCCCTGGGCGCCGGTTGGAGCCGTTGGGCAATTGGTCATGCTTAGTGATTAGTGAATCTTTTTGTTGGCACCGGGTCAAGAATCATGGACGCCAGACCCATGACGGATCCATGGTGCTGGTATATTAATGCTAACATTTGGACATTTGGGGTATATTGATGGTATATAAATGTTACCATATATATAGCATACATGGATCCTAAGGGTATGTAACTATAATTTCGGCTAACATTTGGTATATTGATGGGATCCATGTTACCATATATATATAGCATATATATAGCAGCACCATGGATCCTATGGGAGATAAGTCCTGGCTTCCGGACTCACCAGGACGTCGGAGGCGGCGCAGAAGCGGCAGTTGTAACCTGGGGCTCCAGAGATCAGCAAAGATGACACAAACAAATATGGCGCCCCAAACTACCACGGCACAATATTATATATCTATCTATCTATCTATCTATCTGAAAAATGCAAGAATATCTGCCCGTATCTTTACAATATCTTTACTGAGAATCACGGGAAAAAAGGCGCCAAAGAGCCAAGAGTCAAGACGTAGGGCCCCTATTTCTCATACACCCAATCGTAGGTGAAACAGGACCAGCAATGGTAATCGCAGTGGGATCATGTTTTTGAAGTCTTGGTGGTCAAAACAAACCCATTTCCTAACTTATAATGGCAAGGACCTGCTCAATTAGGTTCCGTTCATTCACAGAAACGCAAGCCCAACGGTCGTGTTTTAGGACCCAATGTCAATCCAGCTTCAGGTTTATCTACAGTCCAACACACACTCGACTCTAAGGTAAACCTGAGCGTTCCCGTCAAACATGAACCCCAAACAATAAATATCAATGAACATCAATGAACTTATTCAAATCAGCTGGAAATGTTTTGGACTTAGTCCTTTCTCCCCAAGGCTTTGCAAATTGGACCTATCCCTCCACCCTTCCTTCATGTGTTCCAGTTCCAAGATTTGGACAAGACTTGGACAACTGAAACGGCATTATCTACTAGACTTCTTGAAATTCTGAAACAAAAACTGGGTGCCTTGATACCAAAAGAAACACGAAACGTGGAAGTGGCGCCCTTTCATCACTTTCAGCTACCACTCAAGATGTTGCTGGAAACGCGGATGACCTATTGAAATATGTTAAGCGTGTTTGCTTAGATACCATGGTGATGGCCGGCGTCTGCTTTGCAGGTCTGCTCGAAATACACCTTGGCCTTGGGCCGAAGATGCATTACACAGGGGTCAAACGTGAAACACGTCGGATCTCAACAAAGGAAGGGCAAAAATATGACATGAAGGAGGTATGGTACAATAGGATGTGCACTTCCTATCGCGCTTCCTGTCTGGGCAGACTCAGCAACGCTAGTACTGCCAACAGAAACCTCCACTTTGCTCTCAGCGTAAGTATACACGCTAGTACCGCCAACAGATGTTTCCGTGGCGTCAGAGTTGCAACAAGCACAGGTGCCTATAGCGCCATCAGCAGTCCCGTACTGGAAATGAGGAAAATTCTGGGCAGCGCAA
>Ga0126342_10014174_pt1 | contig 14090 bp, 16 predicted proteins | sample Cyp1metagenome_FD_92528 | JGI IMG/M metagenome (GOLD analysis project Ga0126342, IMG submission 92528) | Coral microbial communities from Lord Howe Island, Old Settlement Bay, Australia - Cyphastrea 1 metagenome | ecosystem: Host-associated > Invertebrates > Cnidaria > Coral ...
CCATAACCTTTCGTAGGTGACGGGGTTCACCCAATAGCTGCATTGAGCGTGGCCGCTCATACCCAGTTTTCTACATAAGACGGCAGTGGACCATCCCTTTTGCCCAACCTTGTGCGGTGATCGTTACCGGGATCCAACTTGTGGTGGTCGTGACAAAAGGCGCGGAGGCGCTGCTGCTTGGAGGTTGCTTGGATCAGCTGGAGCACTACCAATTACAATACATACATATATATATATATGGGGAAATTATATATATGTATATATTAATCCACTAACCTGAAATAAGGCCTTTGACCAAAGAGGATCCCCCCAGCATGGTGCACAAAGGGGAGCCCGGGCAAGCGTTCGAATCCTGACTAAACAGCATGGCAAGATCTGATTGATCTGCCAAAATCTTTGTGATATTTCACAAAATGATTGAACCTGAAATAAGGCCATTTTGGGATGATTCCCCTTATTAACCATGTTTCCAGTGAGGTCGCAGTGAGGTCGTTATAATTTGCCCAGACATGTATACATATATATATATATATATATTATTTATTGGTGTGTTCAAGTCGATGTCATTCCATTGATGTGATTTTCCCATGGGATTTTCCAGTAGTTCTTCCCACTTCAGAGTTGGCCAACCTGTCGGAACTGCTCCATGGGCCATTCCTCAGATTTTGCTGTTGCTGAACCATCCGGCACCATCTGGAGCTTCCCAGCCCTGGTCTTGGCAACTGGGTAGACACTGAAGTTTCAGCTAAGCAGCTGCTGGCTTTCCTGCCGAATCAACAGTGAGCAACAACAATAGGCGCAGGCTGGAAACACGTCCCTCAGCAAAATCTCATACATACATATATATATATATACATACATATGTTTGTATATTGTGTTAATATTGTGTATACCCTCTGGTAATTTAACATAGCTATGGAAAATCACAATTTTTAATGGGAAAATCCGCTATAAATGGCCATTTTCAATAGCTATGTTAGTTTACCAGAGGGTAAATATGATTAAATATTGACTGGCATATCATATGTGCAACGCATCTGCCTCCAGTCGCCATGCTGGGAATCCCAGTGCCAACCCGGACAGGTCTCTGAGCCGACACTGCAGAGATGGACTGGGGGAGTCTCAAGCAAAATGTCATGATTATAATGGATTATAATTAATGGGAAATGGGACATATAATTGATATCTGTATATACAATTGATATCACTGATATAAGTGATAAGATATAACTTATATAACTGATACAACTGATATAATTGATATAATTAATGATATGATATATAACAATACACCTAAAATATCCTAATATATCCTAATATGGTATGTGTGATATAGTCATATACCGTATTGTTCTTATCAAATTCATACTATTAATACTATCCCACTACTCTTGGTTAAATCACCACACATCGTTTCAATTTCGATGTTAAAATATACTCTGCAACTAGTCCTGGTAGGTCAAAAGATCAAGTGGATTGCATCGATGCCAGGGGCTTTCTCAGGAGAGTTTTCCAAATATAAATGTTGCAAGTAATACACTTGGATATCAGGCATCATATGGCATCATTGGATGATTGGATACAGTACCATAGTTGGGCATCATGACATCCAACTAAGGAAATATTCTGATTTATGATTATGATTCTGATAGTATATGGAGGTTTCCTAAAATATCAAGGTACCCCCAACTCATCCAACATTAGAGCATTTTCTGGAGCATTTTGGTATTGAAACTCATGGTGAATTGGGGGATCCCACCATTTCAGGAAACCACCTGCAATGATACCTGATATCATTCATTTGGATACAAATAGACGGCCACTGACTGCAGACTGGGGACAAAGCATGAGGCGCATGAGGCTGCAAAGAGCTGCTCATATTGAAGTTGGATCTGTTACAGTACTATTTTTTGTGTTTCCAGGCTATCCATTCAATGTGGGTTAACAGATTTCTCCTCATCTGCATTCATTTGCTGTTTCCACACTGTTCAATGCAAGTCAAGGCAATTCTGTGATCAAAGCAACCAAACTGATGCTGAGACAAAAGGCGTTGGCATCATCATCACCACCACCACCACCATCATCATCATCATCATCATCATCACCACCGCACCGCTTGTTTTCTGCACAACACTGGTCATTGGCCAATAAGCAAAGGAGCTACAAACATGGATGGGCCGGTTGGAGCCTCAAACTCTGGTGAAAGGTGAACACCGGTGTAGCTGGTAAATAGCAATCTACGCCTTTGTCATTACCAGTCCATTTCATCTTGTAGCAACCAATGAATATAACAACCCCGAGTTTCCCTGTGTCGATGTAAACAAATGTCTACATATATCCATATGTATATCAAATAATAATAATAGTAATAATAATAACAATAATAATATAATATAATATATATGTATATATTGTAATGTATGCATGAAATATGAATATATTACAGTAATAGTAATAACAGTTAGAGCAGCCCCCATTCCCAGCTGTTATTACCGTGCATCATGGAAAAATTGTATATCTATATCTATATATATATATATATACATTATTATACATTGACATATACTACGGGATCTTGCTGCCAAGATCCAACAGATCTGAACAGTCTGATACTGATATAATCTGATATATATATATATATACAAAGTTATACAAATATAGACATTACGACAAGGTACATCTATGATAATCTGATATGATATAACATGATTTTTTTGGATCCCAAATCGTTAGACAACATAAACACACAAAAACCCATATTAGTTAGACCTGAAGACAACGTCTTTTTCGCCGGCAAAACTTGATGGGGTTTTAGGTCAGATTTGTGCAGGATGATAGGTAGGATGCTATAATGCGGATGTTTGTAAACATAAAACCCAGGTTTGATCAGTAGTCAGAATCAAAAACTAGCCCAGGGTAAATGAGTCATTGGGATTTCTGGGAGATTAATTCAACATACTTGAAACACAAATGCCAGTGGGCTCATTGTACAACTTAGTGCTCAACTTAGTCTAGCCAGCAAAGCTTGCGACTTTGGACCCAACACAAGTGGCGGCTGCATCTTTGAAGCCCAGCCAAAGCTGCCACTGTATTTTTGGCTCAAACAGGCTGACGGATGATACATCATGAGCCATAGAGAAAAGGTTAAGTTATATTCCCAACTTATGGGGGTTATAAATATAACATGTTATATATATTTAAATGGTAGCTTTCTTTTTCCTAAGAATCACCCTGCAGCCTAGCTGAAGGCAGTGCTCAGAGTTTCACGATACTTTTGAAGAAGCCATCAGGCAATGTCTCACTTGTCTCTTCACTGGGAGGGTTCCTGAGAGGCATTCTGGCAAACTTGCCGACCGGGGTGCTGGAAGAAAGCCCACAGTTTACCCCAGGGGAAAAAACACATGGTAGACATTGATGCATTCTGGTGCTATTTGAGAGACATATACTCAGGATATAACACTAATTACTTGGATCTATTTGGCATGTACGGCTGTATATGTGCTTGGAGTCAACTAATGCAACCGGTCTCCTTTGTGTCAAGTCTGCGGGTCCAACATGGATATGTTGCGAGCGATTTGGCACATGGTCCCACAAGCACTCAGGGTGGGAACGCTAAACAATGATAGATTACCAAAACCTCACCGCGACAAGTTCGGCCGTTTGGGGATACTCACCCAACCGCTTCGCCATCATGTACCCTTGAGTGCCTGCTCATCCGTTCCCGTTGCTCCCGTTGCTCTCGTTGCTGTTGTTTTTGCAGCTTTCGTTGCTGGTTCTGCTCCTAGGCCCCAAGCTGGGCAGATTGCCACGGCGAGCAGTTCGTCCCCTCTTCAAGATGGTGGATTGACGGGGCTCCGGGAGTCCATGGTGAATTATGATCATCTTCACTCAATCAGTTAGTTAACCAGCTAATTCCCATCACATCCTACCATATTAATAAACATCAACCAACAGGCTTCCACACTTGGGACCCAGTTCGAACTGGGCCAAACCAAGGCCATGGCCAGCATGTTTTGAGCAAAGAGGTCCTGGCACAGCAGGGTTCCAACCATGAACCTTTTTGGGGTGGTAGTATCACTACTTAACCACCAGCAGGTGATAATTCGCCCCCACCAAAAAAAGGAGCCGCAATGAACAACTCCACAGGTCAAGTTTGGTGATCACATCCACCTTGAAACGCCGTGCTCACAATTCTATCCAAATTATTCCAAATCCATGCAACCTTACAGTACTCTCCAGTAATCATCCCCACTTTACAAAAGTTGATGTTTTTCCATGTTTTCCCAAGTTTTCCCACTAAACCTCGATGTTTCGTTCGGGGAGGAAACCCCACCTGCAAGGGCGGTAGCTGCGGTTCAGGCAGAAGTAGCCCCTGACCCTCCAAGGCCCGACTGGCCCACTCAGGGCTGCCAAAATCCGCGTCCTGGCATCGGAAAATGATGATGAGCCTGGGATTTTGGTGATTTTGGTGACTTTGGTGGTAGATATAACTATAGTTAATGGGAATTATAATGGTTTATAAACCAACTTAGCTATCTTGGGGGCCCCAGCCTGTGGGATTTTGGTGATTTTGGGATACTCCATCTTCGGACTAACAGCTTCTTAGACTTGTGTCCAGCAGACTCTACCAAACTTTGCTGTCATATCCCAGGCGTCACATTTCACCCGGCCAAAAAAAGTTCAGCCGCTGTTCAGCCTGCACTGCGGGCTGTTTCGGCGCTGGATGAGACCTCATCGGTGAGGTGTCAACCAAGCTGTGCTGAAAAACTCAACAGTAATCACAAAAAGTACCCCTTGGCAGCTTAACATAGCAATGAAAAATACCCATCCTGAATACTAGTATGTAGATGTAGGTAGATCATGTATGAATGGTACACAGCGCATACATACATATATATATAGGATCAGGTCTAGTGACTGTACATCCTGCTATCGGGAGTATATACTTTTTCTGGAGTACGACAAAAAAAAAGTATCTACTCGCTATCGGCGCAAATAGCTTTGTTCAAAAATACGGTATCCCAAAATCCACTGGTTTATGATATAATGGTTTATCTATATTTTCTCAAGAAGAATTGACATTTTGGGACATACCCCCTATTCCTGGGCAAAGCCAAATTTGACACTGAGAGTACTAGATCCACCACTGAGACCCACGCTTGCACTGAACATCTTGGGGCCTGCGTGTAACCAGGCGCAAACACGACTGACTGCTGGCAGACAACATGGGATCTGAAAGGAACCAGAAGTTGCAGGGTACTTCCGATTAAAAAAAAAAACGCACAAACTACGGTGGATGGAAGAAATCCGGCACCAGTTGATACCTGGAAACCCAGGTGTCCTATTAAAATAGTACACAGTGCCACTGTGGACGGTTTTCAGTGTGGAAACCAGCAACTGCATCTATGGCATGTTTTGACACTTTGCTCGAAGCAGCATTTTCAGAATATACATATTATATATATATATATATAAGAAAAATAGGTGCATACATCATATGACATCAATGGATATCAAATTTGAAATCATATCATATATACCATATGTCTATCACAGTAACCTTACAGCCCTCATATCCCCACATCACACCACCTGCCAGCCTGATTTTTTCAGCAATCTGCAAAGAAAGCTTCATGCGGTATGAGATGGAGACACCAGAGGACCGAGCAGGGCGGATGGGAAAAATATGATTGCCACACCAACTTCCATATGAGATCATGAAAACTTGGGGTCTATAAAACATTTCCTCCCTTCACCATCTCATGGCCAATCCTACCTGGTATTTTTGGATGGTCCTTTCATGGACCGTCCGTACACTGACCATGCGGCTAAAAGTCGATATAGTGCCAACAAAATCTTCGTCAGCCTGAGTACCCCAGGCCAGTGGGTTGACGGATGGGCGGTTTTCGCGCTGCTGCACCTCTAACGGATGCAGGATCTCTCCGAAAAAGTGGAGTTTGGGTTGAAATTTCCACCGTGTAATCCCCCACGCAAATGCTCTTTGAGCGCAATCCCTGTAGGCATTGGCACAAGTATGCCCAGAATCCAACAAAAGATCTCGCTCAGAAGGCTTGAGAAACAGCGCTGCCTGATACATACAACTAAAAAAGGAGTTTGCAGCAGCCACTGTTGAAAGCATTGCTTTGAAGTATTGCTTTGACTCCGCATCTATGTGTGGTATCTCCATCTCAATACGTTCCTCCAAAAACCGTAGGAGGGAAACCGTGTCTTGTCCCTTGAACCAATTCCTTGGGCGCAGCGCAGTTTTGAAAGGGAAAAACGAGCATATCTATATTCTTCTTTTGGGGGGATAAAGAAAAATTCACCATGTATATCCAAATGTCGCAGTTGGATACTCACTGGATTTGCTATATCCCAGCAATGTGCGAGTCAAACCAGTCATATGAAGTGAGAGATGTTTTCTCGAACAGAAGTCCTTAAGATCTTCAAATATAGCCGCGCACTGGTCATCAAAAGCACCACCGTAAAACTCCCAGTCGAAGCAAGACACCTCAGGTAGCAGTGGGATGAATTGGTTTTTTTTTTGTGTACTAAAGCCAAGAGTTTGGCAAAAAAATGTGTCGTTGGGTTATACCTCACAGCTCTCCAAATATAAAGAACATCTCTACCTGAACACCGTGCAAGGGGCAATTGCGTTGGCAGCAATATCTCCAAACAATCCCTTGTGCAGTGTGTGGAATGGATCAGCACGAAAAAAACCAGGTTTGTCACATGGGTCCAAAGGAATAGCAGAAAGGATTGCTGGTTCCCGCTCCCATGGCAATGTGTTGTTCACCCGCATGGCCACCATGTTCTCATATGAAATGTCATGCCATTTTTTGAATCCGGCTTGATCAGCACGACAAAGATGACAAATTCCTTTGGCCTTTTCATTATCTTGAGTCGATAAGCGCCCAAAGGATCTAGTCAAAGATCCAATTTTTACAAGAGCAGGCCAGTCCCCTTTCAGTGCTAATGGCACTAGATACCACCTTTTCGTTTTGTCACCATAAGGTACATCGATACCGTGGTAGAAAGCCACCTTCAACTCATTTGCCAAATGGCCCATGAGCTTCAAAAGAGGTTTGTTTTTCTGTTTTTTCCCTCCATAGACCCTGCCAAGCATCACGGACCACAAAAGACGTGTGACCAACGTGTTTCCTAGCATGTTCAAACCAGGTTCCTCAGGTGTGGCCTTCCGCTTGCGGGTTCCATGTCCCATGACCGGCTGGAACTGGATGATCATAATCGATTTTTTTTTCAATGTTGTCCCTTCATCACAGTGTATTGCAATTGGTATGCATTGCCCAGTGCGGCCTTTGTGGGTCATATATAGCGGGTGCTTTGGCTGAACTTGTTCCCATTCTTTCCAGAAGGAATCGAAATTCGACTCAGAGTTTCCCATGGTCAGCAGTTCCATCTTGCCATGGACCCCCAATCTCTGCACAGTATCCGATATAGCTAGGATTGGATGTGCCGATTTCAACCCAACATCCACATGGGAGATGGGGATGTCAGCTGCCAAACCATAGCTCTTAAAGGATTCTGAAAACCTTTCTTCATGCCCTGTTTCAGATAAGCGGGTGGCCAAAGATAAGAAGTGAGCGCTTTTAGGCTTTGAATCTCCAGCCAGTAGTGGGGAAAATTCCTCCCAAAAAGCCCGGCCAATAGCACATGCTTCTTTCTCATTTACCTGAATTGGTACGGAAGGAGTCAAGAATATAAGCGACCCCCAAAACCTTTAATTTTGCATTTAGGGGGGACATAAGTGGAAAACTTGTTCAAGTCAAACCCAAACCAGGGTCCCCATGAGCCACCGCAGTAGCAATTGCTTTTGCAGCAGGACCACATGGAAGCCGTTTTGGCCCTGGTTCACCTGCAGGAGAAGTGCGGCCAGCACCTGCGAGGGGGGAGAAGCTGTAAAGTCAAATGTGCACACGCGCACACACAGATATATATATATATATATTATATCAAATAAATATACAGGGATATACTTCAGCCATCAACGAACATGCTCGATGAACATTTGGAGCACGAACATTTTCCACATGTCCCCTTGCCACAGGCTTGTTTGCCAGTCATGGGAGCGGTTTCACGCACGTATTGACAAATACGCGTTTCCCATGTCGTACCCTCAAGTATATGGAACATACTCAGCAGGCAGTGGTTCCTGCCAAGCTAGGTTGGCTAGATCTGCATGCCAAACAAGCGGCCCAGTCAAAGTAGGCACCTGGAATGCACGGCTGGCAGGACCAATGGCTCGAATGTCATCTTGCAGGAAACTTGGACTGTAAGTGTTGGCAAGAAGCAACTGACAGATTTTCAAAAAAAAACACGTGCAACGTCATATGGCCTATTTCTTCTTTGCTGACTTTGTCTTTTTCTGTCGCTCTTGTTTTGGGGGTTCTTCATCATCATCCGGCCAATCGCCGGCATCCTCATTGTCATCCTCATGCGCACAACTCTTGCGTTTTGACTTGCGGGCTGAGGCTTTCGGCTTTGCTTTGGCCTTTGCCTTCGCCTTCGGCGCAGCAGGCTCCGCACCTTTGGCTTCTTTCATGGGCTTCAGCAGGGTCCTGGGCAGGAATGGAAAATGGTTGGGTGCTAGATTGCAAAAGGTTGATTGGACAATTTTGCCTTAAAGAAATGATGAGCTCCGGACTTTCGGAGCTTCGTATCTTCCATCATCGCGCGCGATGCCCTGGATGAAGAATTGGGCAATTTATGGAAATGGAGCCCCATTGAAAACTTGGTTGGTGACGGATAAAGTTCTCAACTTAGGCAATGGCTCAGCTTCAACCTTTTCGACCAGGTTGTCCAATGCCTTCACTTTCCTAGGGCTGACCCAGATATACACTCTCATAAGCGTGGTTGATCATCAAAACAAAATCAAAATTTGTGAGATATGGTCATTGATTTTTTGATGCAGCAAAAGCTCCCTTCATCAAAGGAATCAGAACCCCGACCATCAAAGTATGACTTGAGATCAGCCAATTGGTCATGGTAGGTCATCAGCGAAGCCCGGAACGTGTCAACGGCCGAAATGCTCCTTGGATTCGTGTGGGCAGCCATCGCTGGGAGAAAGACTTGAAAGGTTTCAAGGGATATGCACACTGGCAATGATCCATATCACATACATAGGTTCCTTGCAAAGCCAAAGATGAAATTATTCAGCTAAACTTCTTTTGCACCTCAGGCGTTTGATCTAATGCCATCAACTTCTCACGGTCAGTATCCAGCTTGCAGCTGACGCGCAAAACGTTTGCCATCACAGGTCCCACATTCTCCACAGCCTCCCGGGAATCTTGCTAACTCCAAGTATACACATAAATATAAAAACAAACGCACGTATCTTAGAAGATATATATATATATGAATTAGTATGTTTTACATAAGTATACATAACAAACTATATATATATAAATATATATCAGCATTTTACATATACATGTATATACATACATATATATATATGTATATTATATATATATGTGTGTGAAAATGAAAAATATATGTATTGCATCCAACCTGATACAGATTTTTATATTTAAAACTTATATATCCTTTGGCCCTATTAGTCCGTGTGAATCATACCCATTCGCAAATCTCCTATTGTGATAAAAATCCCGCCTCAAGAGCATGCTCCCGTTCAGCATCATTCTTTGGTGGGACCTTAGCCCTTGACTTAGAGCTACCTGCGCCATCGCCATCGTCTTCCGACACATCCATGTCCGTGACATCTTCAGGTTCATCGCCTTGGTGATCAGCCAGGACCTGTGAGGCTGGGAGACCAAGAGTGAAGGAATCTCCGGCATCACCCTCACCAATGGTATGATCATTAAGCTCCTCAGCTTCCTCAGCTTCGAAAGAACCGGTGGTCTCAACATCCACCCAATACTCTTTGATGTTGCTTTCATACTTGTCGCGCCTAACGGGGCAGGAAGCATGATAAAAATAATGTTTTTCGACAATTTGGCATTATGCAACTTTAGTGAACCATGCCTCACATATGTCTTAGCTCTGGATGGCTGGGTGCAGAACTTCACAGCTGCTTTGATTCGGGACCTTGGAGTATTGGTAGCAAAGACCATGGGGACAGGTAAAAAAATCTGACAAATTGGAACAATAACTGAGATGCATGATTTTTTCACATTGGAAGTCATGCGGCTGTAGAAAACTAAGTAATGGACGCATTCCACTTCAATTGTGTACGCATTTTCTCTTTCGTGTAGAAGCCCTTCTGAACATGTAGCTTATTGCGACGGGATCTCTTCTGTATGTGTTCAATGCGTTTCTTGAACAACTCCTTCAGGGAAAACAGGGGTTATTAGACTATATTACACTAACGTTGAGAATGTTTGGGCAAGATGTCGCATACATGCATACCACACTGAACAAACCCCAGTCGGTCCCGGTTCCCATCAGCATTGATCAAGACTTTCAAAAGGGCTTTCCTTTGGTCTCCACCCAATTTCCACTGCTTGTACACCTCCGGTGACACCTCCAGTTTCCCGCTTGATGGTTTTGGGCAGCACAAGCGCCGAAGTGATGCGCTCATTGCATACATCTTCTTCGTCTCTTCATCCATGGCCTGCAAAGGCGGGCGCACACCAGATCTATCTATAATATATCAATCTGTGTAAAATGTGTGTGTATGTGTATGGGTACCCTTTTCTCAAAACATATAATGTGGAGCATTTGTTTCAGATCATTGTGTTATGAGAGTACCCACCTCATGGTCGAGAATCTTGAAGGTTATCCCCAGGTATCGCAAGGGTTGTCCCCATGGCCTTCTTGGTACGTGGCTCCACTTCATCCGGCTGCAGGGCCTAGGCAATGGAAGGAACTGTTCCACATGTTTTTACTTTAAGAAGTTGTAGTTAACAGTAGGGGAAAAGAAATTATATAGAGATATATAGAGCATAGTGAAAGTAATTATATAAATAGACAAACCCTGTGGACTCTCAAATTCCCGGGTTTCAACCATGTAATGTACTTCGATCGATACTTATATATCACTTGGTGCATTTAACTTGGGCCCCATACCTCCTCACAAGCACTGGCCAAGTCAGCTGTGGCTGCACGAAACTGCGTCTTGTCCTGAGGCCACAGATGAACTGGACGACTGCAAAAGGAGTTTGGGTATGGGAAGACACTTGCTTGGAAGGTTTGTTTTTTGTGTTTATATATATATATATAAGTTGAAATTTACCTATCTGTATCCATATCATATCACATACATATATATATATATGTTATATATATATATAATTAAATAAGGGTTTCCTAAAATGGGTACACCCCCAAATTGTGAATTGTCCACTTCGGTTGGTCCCCCAAAAAAGGCCCCCACAAGTCTCAAAATCTTTAATAAAATGCAGGGAAAACACTGTTTTTTGGGGACTTGTGGGGGCCTTTTTTGGGGGGACCAACCCAAGTGGAAATTTACCACCCCAAATCATCCAAGCTTAGAACATGTGTGAAGTGAAACCTATGATTTTGAGGATCCCCCTATAGAAAAACAAAATTGAAGCTGGTGGATGAATCCCCAAAACATTCAACATGATTGGGTCCTTCGAATTGGGAAGTTCTGGGGACTTGCAGGGAACACGACGATCTGGTCCATCACTGGGGCATCTCTGCACTGTGGTGGGTTGCTTGGGTGACGGTGTCTCAAAGCTCCCGGCGGCAAAGCTTGCTGCAGGAGAGAAAGCTATGGATTGCGCCTTCAGCTTCTGCAAGCGTGCTCTGGCAGCCTGGGTGGTTTGGAGTGATCGATCAGCATAAATTTATAGTATCATACTGGAGTTTGAAGACCAAGACGTTTGAAAAATATAAGAGATATATTAAACTGAAACAGTTAATTTGCTGCCTATATGCCGTGGTGATGTTTTGGATGGATTTGATGTTTTCCGGGCAACATGTCTCTGTGCAGCAAAGTACAGCCTAGAAACACTCAGAAGATCATCGCAGTTCATATCTTTGTGAGCAGCTCGCTGTTCAGAAAGGAAAGATGACCCCCGCAACAGGGTACTACATGACCATTGCCGAGATGGAAACGTTTGTAAAGGTTTGGAAGCCATTACGGCCAAAATCCTTGACCTACCACTCCTGTTGAACCTCATCGGAAAGATGTTTAACCATGGTTCCCATGCAGCATGTGACATGATTGCGCACTGACAAAATCAATCAAAACATCAATCTTTCATTGGTACGATTCAGCGTGCCCTTTGTTGTACATAGGCATTGAAGAACGCCCATGAATTGTGCAACTTCAGTTGCAAAACACGGGACCTATGCAATCCATGCCCAATCCCAAGACAAAAGCACCGTCACTTTTGGGGCATCTACCCATGACTGGCGCGTGAAATCCTACCCCTGCAGACCCCACCAAAGTGTACTATTTTGGGAGTAAAATTTTACGGATTTTTACGCCACTTTTACGCCTGTTCACGCCACTATCCCCAAGACCTGCCACAGTGTACTATTTTTGGTGATATTTTTCGATCAGTAAAAATTCCGTTAATGACGTATTTTTTTGCGAATCAGTGGTTTTGAGCAGGGTTGGATTTTGCAATTAATCTACGATAGTGGGTGGTTCAGGTGGAGATTTAGGCAAGTACCCTTCCCACTCTTCAGGGACAAGAATTGAAATCCCGGCGCCACCCCTCAAATATTGGAGCACTTCCGGCATCTGTGCCCTTTCCCAGGCATCACATCGAAATTCCTGATGAACGAGGAACAAGGAGCCTCAGCTGTGGGCTGCATAGTGCTGTGCTGTTTCAAATAAGTTTGGGAAATCATGAGCTTCCATTATTATACAAGCCGGAGAAACATAAGAATGGTCTAGGAGTGGAGACCTCTCATTCTTCAGGTGCTTCACTGTTTGTGCAAATCGAACGCCGAATCCAATTGGATATTGCCTCAGTTGGAAAGATTATGATACTGTAATTGTGCATGCTCAACAAAGCACTCAAGTGCGCTTATTGCAACATTTTCTGCAAAAACATTGGAAGCAAGTTACTGGCTGGCACGCAAAGCTTTATTTCCTTTGTACCGCTTACGCCCCGATGCATCATAGTAGATGTCGGCCAGCTTCTTAGAAGATTTCTTCCCCTTGGCTTTTTTGGTGGTGGAAAAGAACCTCACCGCACTGGAGTTTGCCCACAGGGTTGTCCTCTTGGCTGTGCTGCTACCCCAACCACGCATCCAAAAGGATTGCTTGAATACCTTGGGGTAGGCTGAGGATGGGATGTACAGCATCACTGTCTGGGTCAGGGATGAACTTGTGTTGGATTGGTTTCATGTCCAAAACCTTGGCCTACAGTACCGGATGAATTCAAAGACCCAAAGTGAATATGAATTCCGTCCTTCAAAATGTTTTGCCAATATAGAGGTTGAAGTAGCATAGAAACCCTTACAAATGTCCCATATCAACTGTTTTGGGGATTGTATGTGCTGTAATTGAATTCAAGGGACTTTGGTGGTACGGCACATTTTTTGAAAACAATCCATCCTGAAGACCAAGCTGGAAAATGGTTGCTCCAAAACCCAAACTCCTTTCTTTGCCATCACCAGGAGCATCGCCAAGTAAGTCCTGGACAATCGCTCGGGAGCCCAGCAACTAAACCTTGACACATCAAATGATATGCATATATATTTGATTTTTTTCCCGTTGGCTTGCCCAAAAAGCCAAAAACAGCCAAAAAGGAACCCCCCCCCCCGGGGGGGGGGGGAGGGGGGTTCCTTTTTGGCACTTTTTTCTTTATGGAGGTTTTCTTTAGTGGTGGCAAACCAACGGGGAAAAATTGCTAGCATATATAATTGCATATAACTGCATATATTATATACATATATATTTATAGCGACGGACTGAAACTTAGAATGCCATTTTGGAACCGTACCCACTGGAAAAAGTTGCGGCAAAATCTAGAAATATGTGCTCCCGCAACTTTTGTACTGTGTTTTTCACCAATTGGCTCTTGTAATGTTAACTTAGAATGCGTGTCAGGTCCTTTTCTATTTAGACATGCTTCACTTGTTCTATAGAAATATGTGCTTTGTACTGTGTTTTTTCACCAATTGGC
>Ga0126342_10014175_pt1 | contig 14090 bp, 14 predicted proteins | sample Cyp1metagenome_FD_92528 | JGI IMG/M metagenome (GOLD analysis project Ga0126342, IMG submission 92528) | Coral microbial communities from Lord Howe Island, Old Settlement Bay, Australia - Cyphastrea 1 metagenome | ecosystem: Host-associated > Invertebrates > Cnidaria > Coral ...
ACTATCGCTAAGCTACAATTAAATCAATTATAATGTAATTTTGAATTTGCATGCTGTCGGCATTGGTTAAATCAAATGTTGATTGATTACAACAACTACAACTACAGCAACAACAACAACAACTACTACTACTACTACTACTACTACCTACCTCCCTACCTACCTACCTACCTACCTACCTACCTCCCTACCTGACTCCCTACCCTACCCTACCCTTCCCTACCCTCCCCTACCCCTACCCTACCCTACCCTACCTACCTACTTCTAATATTCCCAATATTTCCCATTCTTCTTGTTAGATGACCATTCTTCTTGTTTGTTATGAATATAACCATGAATGTGTGTTGGCGATTTGTTTGTTTGGTTGAATTCCAAGTCTTGTTGAATTCCTTGGTGCTGAAGATCCACATGTTTGTTCGTTAAAGGCCAGGCATTTATGCAACGTAGTCCTCCCGAAATCCGAAATTTACCAGTTGGCAAAATTTCACCCAATCAACATCAGTCAACTGACAAACATCTCCACCATCAATATCTGGTTGGTGGTTTGGAACATGGCTTTTATTTTCCCCAATAGTTGGGATGATGATCCAATCTGACGAACTCATATTTTTCAGAGGGGTAGGTATACCACCAACCAGATATCTTTACCAATCAGTGATCCGTGAGTTCCAACCCCCCGTTACGGCGTCGTGTCGACGTCGCAGGTCACGGACGAGGAGATGAGGGACGACTTGAATCGTTGGTTGCGGCTCTCTGCCAATCACCGGCAGAGCCTTGACAGACTTCAGTGGGTGGACGAATAAACGTGTTATGTGGGTAAAACAATGCCATGTTTACCATCCATTTGGGAAGGGTAACCATACCACTTGGGAGATGGTTTATTATTAGTTTTACCCACATTAATCCTGGATCTCCTTAGCCACAACCCTTGGAAAGGATAATCACAGACACGATTTTGCCCACAAAACTAACTACATTTGCGAACAGAGTTGACCAAATGAAATCTATATCAACACTGCTGAGCGTCGAAAACTGGTTAGATCAATCTGAAAAGACGGAGCTGTCAAAGTTGAAGAGAGTTGATGATCCCACGTTGCTGAAGGAGAAAACCTGGCACGTTGTTGGAAGAGAAGAGTTCTTAGTATGGATCAGATTGCAAGAAAAACACCATGATTATCCATGATTGACATTATGTGGGGATGTCAAAAACAGCTAGTACACATGTAATGGTTCAATAGTAGTGTTGATTAAACACTACGACAAGAAACAAACCTGGCAATGATTGATTTTATCTTATCCATTTTGAGACTATACTTTCCGTGTTGCGACTTCCCAACTTGCCAGCCACCACCAAAATGCCAATCTCCAAGGGTTCCAACGTCCATGTTGCTCTGGATTCAGTCCTTCTATTTGAGGCAGGAGAGGGTCCAAGAGGATTCAGGGGATAGCAACAAACAGAGGGAGTGGTCGCTGCATATGGCAGCTGGAGGAGCACCCATGGAGTGCCCAGCCTATGGGAACTCTCTGTGCTGCTCGCAGTTTTCTTTACCCTTGTCTGACGGATCCGAATAAGTTCGGCAAATTGATCCAAATTGATTGATCTTCACGGACAACTGGTTGGTGGTTTGGAACATCGTTTTGTTTTTACATATATTGGGAATAATCATCCCACCTGACTAATATTCAGAGGGGTAGGTATACCACCAACCACACAACTTAAACAGAAACTCAAGATTTTACATCCTAGGTCCTGGAGTTCGACCATAGATCCAAAAGGACAGGTTTTCTTTGGCACCACTTGAGTCGCTGGGGAGTTTTGATGAGTTTTGGTCCTGCTTGATCTCCTGTGGCTGACATCTTGCAATGGATGTCTTGGTGGTACTCCTCAGCAAAAATCAGAAAACATACAGTATTAATGAGAATGTTTTTCTGGGCACCAAATATGTTTTTCTAATATTTTCTAATGTTTTATATGATTTTGGAGAAAGCAATGAATGTCCTAAAATCTGGGTGTACCGGGTACCCCAAAATCATCCTTTTTGGGACGGGATTTTCCATGAAAGAAACCATCCAGCTATCGAGGTACCATGGATCATTTTCCAAGGGAAACCCATGAACCGCAGGGTATCCCTGTTGGTAAAGATTACACCCCCTGGTAAACAAACAGTTTGCTATTGAAAATGGCCATTTATAGTTGATTTACGCATTAAAAATGGTGATTTTCCATACTTATGTTAGTTTACCAGAGGGTAATTTGTACATGTGAATTTCTGTTTTATATTTCCTCCGTTGGTTTCAAAGGTATGGGGATTGGTCAACATACGGCAGCCCAATAGCACTAAAGAATACTAAAGCATCCATTCTGGGTATATGACCCATGCCCAGATCCTTGGTGTTGATATCCTACAGCTACCATGCGCCCCATGCACCCTGGCTGCGCTGCGCAGGGATCGCACAGAGGATGAGTCAAGTACTGAAGCCCTGAAGTTGAAGGTTCAGGAGTCCCAGATGGATGATCCTCATGTTGAAGTGGCAATGCTTGAGGTTCTTTTCTGTGGCGACTTGTTGTTGTGCATTTGTCCTTGCTGTTGTTGTCGTCGTTGTTGTTGTTCTTGCTGCTGTTGTTGTTGTTGTTGTTGCAGTATTGTATCTGTATTTGTATCTGTATTTGTATGTATATCACCAGTTTTGTTGTTGTATCCCCACGATGATTTATTTGTTTATTTCAATATATCATTTCCATAAAGTGAATGGTCATATGATAGAAGGCTTGTTCCAGATGGATGTTCTTGCCGTTCATGGGCTTCCGGCTTCAGGAGCAAGAGGTCATTGAAAATCCTGAAGAAGCTTTCCTGAGCTTCGCAGAGCGGCAGAAGGCGACTTCTATCATGAAAAATGCATTGGTTTAAAGGAAACTCTAAGGGAAAGCATGGGAAAGCATAGTTTTCCTCGCAGTTTGATGGTTTCTGATGATTTTTTTTCTGTACATTCCATCTGGAATCTATGAAATCAGATCACGACGTTTATCAGGTATTTTTAAGGTGATTGCATTTATAAAGGGGAATAGTTTCAGCTCTCTGAGTATCCCATCGGCTTGATGTTGAGAACGTGCTGTTCCATGCTATCAATGGCCCAATGGCAATCTTCAGGGATGGATAGCTTGACGATGGGAACGTTCTGTTGAGACCATTTGGATGGGTTTTTGTTTTTAAAAACGCCGTTTGCAGATGGAGTTTTATATATGGCTATGGATCAATACCTATACATACCATTTTTAGGGGGATGAACATCTATTTACCAGCTATTTTGATGTTCACCAGTAGGGTGTTGACCCATCCCCATATCATGGCATTTCATGACCGCATTCGAATGGTTCTGCAGGGATGTTTGGCTACAGTAGAACAGAGGATTTGGAGGTAAATGCATGAGCGTACCAGTCAATTTGTATATATATATATATTATATTATATTATATTATATTGTATTATAAATTTGTATATATATATATATTGGGTATGTACTAGTTTTACCCTACTTGTTCCTTGTTTCTCCTCACATGAAGAGTTGATCCGACATGGCGCTAGGAAGCGGTCGACAAGATGCAGCAGAAGTTGGAGGATTTGCAACGTGAAATCACTGAAGTCACGGAGCAAAACCAGGACGCGGACCGTGGGATCTGTGGTGAGTTGGTCGGAGATGATGGGGGATACCCTCTACAAAGTGGGGCCCCCTAGATAGCTAAATTGGTGAAAGTAACTCCAATAACTATGGTTTATAGTACTTATAACTATAGTTACTGGGGTTTATAGACCAACTTATAACTGGGGGGCCTCACATTGTAGAAAAAACAGATGGGAAAGATACCCACCATGCTTTTAATGGGTAAATCAACGAACTAACCATGGACAATATCCTGATTGGTGGTGACTGGAACCATGGAATTTGATTAGACTTTCCATAAAAAGTTGGGAATTTCATCATCCCAACTGACGAACTCCATGATTTTTCAGAGGGGTAGGTATACCACCAACCAGATGATCACTGAAGGCAGGAAGTAATACTAAGTATTGTTGGATATAATTGGTAAGTGGAGTCTATCCCGCTATATCCGAGTCACAAGTGGTTATGATACGTTAGTACCTCTACTAGGGATATATCGGTGGAAGAATGATGGTCCGATGCTCAGCATGTATGTCGCACATATTTTGCATTCAAGTTCAGTTGAGTCATCAGTTTATCGCCATCTGACACTTCAGAATGGTTGTGAAGTATAGCAAAGGGACATAATTTCCATTAAAACATAGTTAATATGTCCATTAAAGCATAATCCATTAAAACTATATTTTATAGCCAGAATGGCTTCCTTTTTGGCTTCTGGGACTGAGTCTGTATAGAAATACCGGTAGTATTCTGGTTGATTCTATCCCGTTCTGGTTGAAGTACATCCAGAGCCGAGCCGTCCGGTTAGTCCAGATTTGTATATTGCTTGCTGGTTGTTTGTGTCAGATTTCTATCGATATTTGCTGCTTTTGTGTTGTCTTCCGATGGATGATGGTAAGTTGTGGTCGATTGGAATCCCAGCATGTCTCACTATTATTGGTTGCTTCTAACACCGTTTTAAAGCATTCCGTGATGTGTGGTTGTTACTGTACTGTTGCATGTCGTTTTGTTGGTGTTGTAATATATACATGCAGAGTACATATAGAATATAGTGATATAACATGTAGTTTTATAATATATATATATGTATATTATGTCTATGTATAAATTCATCTAATATGTATATGCCATTTTCCATTCAAGGCATAATGATTCCTGACGAGCACATGGTTCAGGAAGGGGTGCTTCAACCCCACAGGACGTCTTGAATGAAGCGAGCGAAGTCGCAGCCCCACAGCGTGCGGATGGTGCTTTAGAGGCGGGAGGTGTGCTGGAGTTGGTTGAGAGATGAGGAGATGGTTGGTTTAATCAGATTTACTGGTATTTAGTTAGCTTTATCATGGGATATAACCAACCAAGTTGATATGACACTTACATACACTTACCCTCTGGTAGTTTAACATAGCTATGGAAAATCACCATTTTTAATGGGTAAATCCACTATAAATGGCCATTTTCAATAGCTATGTTAGTGGTCTGGAACTGTGGGATACCCTAATTATCCCTAATCCAATAGACTCATCATGAAACGAAGGAACTATAATGATGGTGGCCTTGAATTTTGACGTCTGATCACCCAGAAGGGGAAGCAGCCTCTCATGGCTGATTCAAAGGCAAAATAAAAACACACGCACTATACTTGTTCTATCATGGCAAATACATTATGTATGCATATATGTATTATATATATATATAATGTATATATATATGTATATATATATATATTATGTATATGTATATATATATATTATTATATATTATGTATATATGTCTATATTATGTATATATATATATATGTATAGGTTTAACCTAATGGCATCATATCAGTGTCATGACACTTGTTGCATTCTCAAAAGCCTCAGGGTGCCAACGCCGTGCTGTTCTGCTAAGGCCTGCGCCAACTGTGGGCATATGCTGCAGGCGGATTCCGTCTATTGCCGCAAGTGTGGCCACAAGAGAGAGCAGGCGCGTTTAAAACACTTGGGACGGGACTCTGGAAGGTTTGAGTCAACAGATTTGGGAACTCAGATGATGTTAGATACCCTGAGTTCCCATGGTAATGATATGTAATGATACCCCAACACTAAAAAAATGGCTCCGCATGTCGCATGGTGGTGATTGTTGGAGTCCCCGGGGCTTATACCAGTGTAACCAGACCCAAAACAGTACAAGAAAGTACATGGCCAGACATCTGAAAAACCGCTGAACCCGGATCGGAAATTAGTTAGGGCCCGGGCCCTGAAACGTGAATTTTGGAGCCCAGCTATGTTGGTTGGCTCAGTCAGGCAATGTCAGATGCAAAGAGGGGGACTGCAAGCTGCACGCCAGCTTAATTGCCGTGGAATGAGTTTTTTTGATACCCGAAGCATCCCCAAAACAACAAGTCTTATAAAGATTCACACAAACATGACTGGTCTGTTGTGGTTTCATGACTGGTTTCGTTGGCTTCATATGTTTCCCCAAATTTGTGACTGGAATGAATCCAAAATTTTAGCAGACTTTCCAGCTGAAATCGCCATGATGCAAGCTCTGACTGGCACCATCTTTATAATGGAACCCATTATTTGCACATCTTGGATTGGATTTAATCCATTTCAGGCTCGTGAGCAATGCATATCTTGGTCTCGAAATGACCACCCTACCCCCAGAAAGTGTGAGTTTTAAGGCCTTACCATCTGGTTATTTAACATAGCAATGGAAAATCACAATTTTTAATGGGTAAATCCTCTATAAATGGCAATTTTCAAGTTCGCAAACTGTTAGTTTACCAGGCCGGGTAAGGCCTCACATCATTCTAACTTGGGCCTTTTCAGTGGCCCTGAATCAGGCAGATCTGGACTACGACGACCCTGAAGGAGAGAAGAGGTGCCGGGAAAACCTTTGGGGAACCGTTGAAAGGGTTGATGGAGCTGGAGGATGGGTGAAACGAGAATGAAAATCTGGGCACCTTGTGGAAACATGGATTCACTTTTGGCATTGCTTGGTTCATGATACAGTCTGATACAGTGTATTTGGATCATACTTTGCGGATCGTAGCAATGGTAAGCAATCATATTTATGACTAGAAGAAATACACTTAACTTGGGTAATCATATTATGACAAGTATGATTTCATCTATGGTCCCTATAGGTCTTTTTGTTGATGCGTGGCTTACGCTTCTCCTTTCTCGGGCGGAACTCGGGAATCGACTGAGGCGGATGCTGCAGATCTTACGAAAGGTCGAGGAGGCCAGGTCCAAGCCGAAGACGTCGTATGGAACAGCTGGATGGTGAAGAACCACTGATGGAATTTCTTTGGCGACCTTTAAATGGTGACCTTCAAATGGTGAGGTGACATATATTCTGATTTCTCCAGTGTGCTGAGAGTGGTTTTAGAACCTATAGAATGGAAAGATACGTTACTTAGAAACTTGAGTTAAGATGGTGCCAGGCTGTTGAGTTCAAGGTGGATACATAGATATCTGTAGTTCGACGTTTCATTTTTGTTTCCTATCTAGCAACTTCTAAATGGAAGGGGGGTTACATACACATATCCTCGATATCCATTCATTGTTAAATTACTACTGTTTCGTTTTTTGATGAAGCGCCCACCCCAGAACTCTTGGGAAGCGCCCATGTGTGGCTCAGACTGGAACCCAAACCAATAAAACGGCTTTTAAACGTTCTTTAAGCACTCATTCAACAAAAGGTGTCTGAACATGCCCATATGCTCCATGGTGCTGGAATATTTACCAACATTTGCCCGAACCAAATCACCCAGTTTTGTGAGTAAATATACCAGCACCATGGTTCGCATATGGGATGATCCAAGCAAACCAATCAGTTAAACCAACACATAGCGTGCAGGACTTGGACCTCTACAAGCAGGTGGTCCAGAAGCAGCGCTCCATGATGGAGCGTCAACTCAGGCTGGGTAGGTAGTTTGTTGTTACAATGTTTGATTGGGCGAAATCCTATCTATGTCAATCTATGTCACTATGTCAAAATCTCCTGATGTGGTGATCTATTTCAGTGTGCCAGATATTGGACCGCTGGTGACCAGGTATTTGTTCTCCATGCGCGATACCACCCCTACGTGCCAGAAGGACACTGCCGTTGGGACTGTTGGGCTCTCGCGGATGCAAACCTGCTTCCATTTGCTTCCCCAGCAGCCCAGCAGTCCCCGAGTTCAGGTCTTGCTCCAAAGATGGTTGCATTGAAATTTGCCTCTTCCAGCAACGGCAAAAGGCAGCAAACTGAAAGTTGTGCTTCTTCATGTGATGATTTTGATGATGATTTTTAAATGGAGAGGAACATTCGATATATAGGAACTCGCTGTTTTTCAGGGAAAGCGGAGTGCAGCAAGAGGCAGCTAGGTAGATCAATTTCCGAGTTGGTTTGGTTTCATAGACTCATATTGCAAGGAATCTCTTCTATAGTGTGTTTGTTTCAGGGTAATATCCATGGTTGGTGGACCAGGATTGAAATATGTTCTACTTTCAAAGTCCCATCAATCTCATGTGTCTATTTCCATTAATACCATGAAATCCCCATTGATATTCTATGTATATCCCATTAAACACAATCGTTTTGGGATGTTTTGGGTGATCATGATCCCCAATGATTAGGATTCCTTCGGGACACCACAGAAAGCACCGGGCTGGCAGGATGCAGATGTGATCCTCCTGGATCAACGTGTCAGGCTTTTGGTCGCTCGGCCGTCCGAGAGGGGAGCTGGGTACCGGCATCAGAATGATAGCCACGGATTGAAATGATCGTCATTTTCCCTCTACCCTCTGGTTATGACTAACATAGCCATGGAAAATCACCATGGCCCATAGAAATAGATGGTTTACCGTTCTTAAAAATGGTGATTTTCCATGGCTATGTCAAATAACCAGAGGGTACCCAATTTACCTCTATGTTTAGAGGAAACTGGAAGCCATAGCCTGGAGATGGTTGAATTTTCCAATCTTTGGCTCAGATTCTTCTAAGTCTACAGGGTGGTGCCCCCAAGATAGCTAAGTTGGTTTATAACTCCAATAACTATGGTTTATAGGTGTTATATCTATAGTTAATGGGGTTTATAAACCAACTTATAACTGGGGGGCACCACCTTGTATGTTTAACTCTGGGCCGTTTGGAGCAATTGCCTGCAATTCAAATGGGTGAGCCTGTGCTATGGGGGACTTGTGATCACCATGGATAACTATACTGTTCGTATGGACAGCCATGAAATTGCCACGGCTTTGGGGGAAAATGGTCTGGGACATCTGAAAAAAAACCCTGGAATCATCACCATGTGACCATGTTGATCAACAACGGCCATTTGCCACTGGAAAACACATCATCAAGATCCACGTGTTTGGCTTTTCAAGCTGATTCTCACGGGGGAACTCGCTGAATTTGTGCTGTATGTTTGGCTATCCTGAAGTATATGAACCTGTGTGTAGGCAGATACATACCATATCCATCTAATTACATCATTCCTTATATTTTATTTGTGTTCAGTCTATTCACAAAAAAAAACATCACTCCATTCATGATAGTAATATCATTCATAGTATAACTATATATTATATATGTATATGTATATTATCCATGTAAAATGTATGTATATATATAGTATTTGATACATGATAGATGCAAAAAGCACTGCCGGATGAACAGCTCCAAGGAGATGATCGGCTCGTTTCAGCAAAACGCTGAGGTGTGACTGGTGACTGGGAGTAGATTCGGCTAAGGGACGACTTTGTCAAAATGTGGATCTCAATCCCCGTTACATAGCTATTGAAAATGGCCATTTATAGTGGATTTTCCCATTAAACATGGTGATTTTCCATAGTTATGTTAGTTTACCAGAGGGTATATTTCCCCTGCCAGTTATAAGTTGGTTGAAATAACCCCAGTAACTATAGTTACCATAAACCATAGTGAAATTGGAGTTACGTTCACCAATTTGGCTATCGTAAACGGGGGCCCCACTCTAAGCATCATATTTCCATTTTTGAAAAACATGATATAAAATGGGATTGATATAATGTGATACATTGGTATAACATGTTTTTTCTTTGAACATGGTTGATATAATTGGAAATTAATGAGATATGGGCATATCATAGGATATCATCTGGATAAAACCGACGACCTGCTGCCACGACGTCACTGGAGTGATAGCCAGACTTTTCAGGCTATCTATTTCGGCATCTGCTTGTCAATTGACATGACCGCATATGTGGACATTAATTGCAAACAAGAAAAGAAGTAGGTGTTGGGACAGGTTTGATTTGTGTTTGTTTAAACTGCTATGCATATGTTGTCCCAGTAATGAGCATTACTAGGTAGATGTTGTCAATGCAAGTGGCTGTTAATGGAAAAATGTAGATGTGGAAAAGCTAAGGTTCCCCAGATTTCCTTGGGAAAATCATCTACCAATGGTTGATGTTCCACATCTAAAAAACCGTTGATCTCGTGGGTATCTACCCAAATCTACCGCAGGAGATTGATCAGCTCTTCAACGACAAGGTCTCTAAGGAGCGGCAGGTGATCAGCCAAAACTGGAGATTTAACTGGTAAGTGAATACTCATTATATAATATTAGTGATTATTAGTGAATATTAGAGAATGTTAGTGAAGTTTCTATAGTTTCTATATATTTCTATATGTTTCTATAATACTACTGTGGATGTTTGCGAAATCCGATAAACCACCAAAAAGGCTGGTCGAAAGCCTATAAATGATGGGATAAACCAGCTATCAACTGGTGCAGGATTTCTTCCATTCACTGTAGCTATTGAACAAATGGTTCATTCACAGTTGATTTCCCCTTTCCAAATGGTGATAACTTCCATAGCTATGTTAGTTTAGTAAAGGGTGTATAATATATATATATATATAGTCAAGTTGGTTTGTATAGGACTCTGATGGTTTCTGTTTTAAATCAATCTATGATATTCTGTGATGACTGCTAAATTGGTGTGTAGCTATGCCAACTAGGATTTGTGGTGGATATATCTACAGTTGGATGGGCTGTTTAATGATTTGTGGTGAACGAAAACCTCAAAACACATCAGCCATGTGTCAGATCATTGGATACCCGGTACAACCAACAGGAATGCCTTTGTTGACTACTGAAACAAATGTTGCCCTTGTCTTGGGTATACATATGCCAAATTACATTGTCGGCAATCATTTTCCCATTTCAATGGCTACTTGTCTAGGAAAATCCTGGATGGGTAGTTGAATGAACCCCTGCATCTTTCAAAACAATGGGAACGTATTTCAACAAGCCTAAATCATATGATATTGATTTTGGATGATTTTTGTCTGTTCCCATCTTTACGGGGTCAACTCAAGGTTGAGGTAGTCACATAACTGGCCAAAAGACATGGATACGTGTGAGAACTCGACTTAAGGGACTATAACTATGGCTTACCGTAGATATATCCACAGATGGCTGAGCACAAACCAACAAGCATTTGATGTTTGGGGGGCACTACTAGTTAACAGAAATTTAGTTTGCAATTCCCATTTATAGATGTGTTTCCACTAAAGTGTGATAGTAGATCAGATCATTTACTAATAATTGGATTCCCATGGTGGAAAAGAAATCGATGGGTTTTGAATAATGACTTGTTTCTACGGGATTTGGTGGACAGTTTAATTTCTCATTTATAGAGATCCCATTAAATCCCATTAAATCCCATGGCTTTGATACAGGTCACCCTTATCTGCGTTGGAACCAACCTCCCCCGACACAGGAAGCGGAGACTGTGGTCTCCTCGAGTGTGTGGGACGACTATGATCTGCCAGGTGAGATCAAGGGGACTTCATGGGGCTTGATGAGATTTCACCAGGGAAAATGGTGATATACTTTGGATTGAATGGAATTGAATGGGATCTAGAATATGAATATAATTACCCTCTGGTAAATAAACATAGACCCTGAAAATAACATATTTTTAATGGAAACTAATCTTCCAACCCCTATCTGCCAGGGTCTATGTTAATTTATTGGAGGGTACCATTAATGGATCTTGAATATGAATATGGAATCTGATGGGATCCATTAATGGTAATCCCAGAGGTTGGTGATAAAACCAGTCCCCAATTCTCCATGGTCTCCATGGATGCTTTTGTTTTTTCCCAAATTTACCCCAAAGAAATATGACATACCCTCTGGTAAACTAACATAACTATGGAAAATCACCATTTTCAATGGGAAAATCCACTATAAATGGTCATTTTCAATAGCTATGTTAAATTACCAGAGGGTAAATGTAGGTAAATATTCTGCAAATGGAGCATATGGGAAGTAGAATGGGGACGCATTGGACAATATAGCTGTGCCAGTTTGATAGGGAACTGTATGCGGAAACATTGAGGTATATTGCATTTAATGTTTAATGATAGAAATTGTGGTCAACACTACACTTACTAGTAGGATTGGTTTGCTGAACATCTAGCGGTCGATGCTGGCAGATGCGGCATGTTTGCATTCCAATTTCAAATGTTGACAGGGCAACCCCAGAGCAAAGCCCTCATTAAACTGGGGTAGATGGTTTTCGCATCCAATGGAATCTTATCAAGAACGGGATGAAGGAGGATATCAATGTTCACTCCGCCGCATTGTTGGCGAATTTCTTCGAGGATAAATGATCTTGCAGTCTTTCATTTGACGGCTACATTCACAATGGATCATCACTGATTTGCAAAATCCAAAAAATATATTGATGCCATCAATCCACATCGACAGGGCAAACCCGAACTCCATGAACATTCTAAGGATTGAACTACCTGTACTGCCTTGAGACCTTGACATACCCAAATTAGCCCAAATTTGAGATTATTAATCAGTTCCTATTGTTTACAGCCACCAAATCCTGTTCAACCGAACACCAGATAGTTCTGGATCCCATGACTTTCTGGATACGATTTCAAGACCAGAAATCCATCACTTTTGAAGATTGAAAAATATACAGTCATCCCAGAACCAGATGAGCTTGAATCCCTACAATGAGGGGTCCCCCAGTTGTACTTGTTGGTTTATAACTCCCATGAACTATAGTTACAAGTATCATAAACCATACTTATTGGAGTTATGTGGCCCCCAACTTATATATAAATCAGCTATGAATCTCATGAAAATCAGCATGTTCAAAGATGATTTTCCTAGGGTTCCACCAACTTAGCTGCCAGGTGAGCCGAGCCGGACCACAGAAGATAGGCGTGGCGGCGTGGGCTGGTTTCGAAGTGGGTGAACTGGGTGAAATGCTGGATACCCTCTGGTCAACTAACATAGCTATTGAAAATGGCCATTTATAGTGGATTTTCCCATTAAAAATGGTGATTTTCCATAGCTATGTTAAATTACCAGAGGGTATGTCCAATAATTCGTGCAAGGTGGGGTCGTATCTATAGTTTATGGGGATTATAAACCAACATATAACTAGGGGGGTACCGCCTTGCGGGGATTATGATTTCCAATGGTGGCCTGGCCTTCTGGTAATTTAAGAGTTTGCAGTTGAACACTGCCCATGTAGTTCGATGATTTACCAGACTACAAATGGTGATTTTCCAGTTCAAATTAAGCTACCGGAAGGGATCTGTAACCTAACGTCATTTAAGTGCTATAGTCAAAAACATAAACATATTATTGTATTGGAGATAGTCATCTATTGGCGGGGATTCATGCCCCCCACAGGAATTCCAAGTGGTGGGACGGACGACCATAAACCACCATGTGTCGGCCATTGGAATAGCACCGAGAGGAGGTGAGCAGCATCAAGTTGACCGACGTCCCTTGTTTCTTCAATGAAGTCACCAGTCACCTGAAATCAGTAAATTAAAAAACCAGCAAGCTTTGGAGCCGGCAAAGCCAACAAGATCTACAACTAATTTTGAGATAGCAAACCTATTTTTGGGCATCATCCAGTATCCCATGTTTGAATTCACTCTCCAGTACGTTTCCCCAAGAGAAAAAAATGGGTTTTCCATATCCTCATAAATGTACGGGAGAGTACACTTACGGTCTACCGTGAATTTTGTGCATGCTCAACATGCTGGTACTGTGAAAGGGGTCCCCAAAACCCCATGGTTTGAATCATTTTCCCAGTCCAGCCTGTTGCCGTTTTACAGGATCCCCATGTCACTGAGTTTCAAGTTGCTGTGTTTTGTAAGCCACCATCATAAACAACTGCAGATATATCATGTAAGCCTATAGTTGTAGTTATATACTCAGTTACCCACTGTGGTAAACCTATAATAAATCATCCCCCAAATCTTCATACATGGGCGAGATAAACCTACCATTCCTAGATGGTAGGTTTATCATCGGGTTTTCCCACATCAATGTAAACAGTTGTATTTTCAACAGATACATGGGGATATTTGTTTGTTTCCTAGTTGTAGATATTCCCTATCATCCAACTTTAGATATACATATATATATA
>Ga0126342_10014176_pt1 | contig 14089 bp, 16 predicted proteins | sample Cyp1metagenome_FD_92528 | JGI IMG/M metagenome (GOLD analysis project Ga0126342, IMG submission 92528) | Coral microbial communities from Lord Howe Island, Old Settlement Bay, Australia - Cyphastrea 1 metagenome | ecosystem: Host-associated > Invertebrates > Cnidaria > Coral ...
GCACCAAATCGTGTTTTTTTTGTGCTTTCTTCGTGCACCAAACCGTGTTTTTTTTTTACTTTTCTTCGTGCACCAAATCGTGTTTTTTTCTGGTTTTCTTCGTGCACCAAATCGTGTTTTTTTGCGGTTTTCTTCTTGCACCAAATGGTGCCCTACTTCGTGCCACTGTTACAGAGGTTAGGCAAGACACAATATATATGTATATATGTATATATGTATGTATGTATGTATGTATGTATATATGTATATATGTATATATGTATATGTGTATATGTGTATATGTGTATGTGTGTATGTGTATATGTATACTGTATGTATATGTATATGTATACGTATACGCATACGTATATGTATATGTACTATTGAATATGTAATACGAAATATGTAATATGTATATGTACAATATGTATATGTATATGTATACCTGTACTTCCCGTTGGATGGGTGGAAGGGCTGGCTCTCTAGAGAAGGTTGGGCGGAGTGTCTTCTCTTGCTCTCAATTACTGTATATAAGTAGTGAAAGGTCTTGTATCAATCTAGGTGCTGTTGCTGGGGTGAAAGGGGTGGTTCACGTTCTCCCACCTATTCCTTTGCATTCCTCTTCTTACACTTGGGTGTTATTACTCGGGCGGACGCGTCGCCCTGTTAAGGACAAGGAGGCAAAGATTCTTTGAAATAACCACTCTCCTTTGCATCTCTCGTTCTGTACAATGGATAGAATACAAAGGGGTTCCATCCTGAGCCCTTGTTTCTTCAAGAAGAAAGGACATTCCTGCCCCATTTCTGCTCCATGCAGTGTTACAGTGTAGTATGGCTAGCAGCATTCATCTCCTTTTTTGTTCTTTGGGTCGAACAGTCATTTGATAAAGGAATCCTGAGTCTCAGTTTGTTCAACAGTATGTCTGCCGGAGAACCTGGCAAATCAGGAAGGTTCCAGGCAAGAATGCAATGCCATCAAAACAGTCTCATTCTCGCTTTGCTTCCTAGGCCAGCTTGGTCGGGCCAACCGTTTTTATAAATTCATCTATTTGTCTATTTGTAGGTTTGTTTTGCCATGCAGGAAGCAGGCATGGTGCTTCATTTCGGATTCGCTGCCCTCCAGTTGGGCCAGTGCTGGTCAACTTGCCATTTACTTATCCCGCTTCAGGCCAGACATGTGTCTGACTGAATTCATGATTTGAACGCAAAATGGTAGATTTTGAACTTGGCTAGCGGAGCTCAGGGTGTTTGAACAAAGAGGATTTTGCTTAACCTTCCTTTCGTGCTCCTATTGCATTTCTAGTTTCGAACGATTATGTCAAACTGTCAAACCTTGGAGCCAGTCCTTGGTGTGAGCAATTTGGGAGTTTGTTCGCCAGGCCACCCTTCTTTCACCGCAGAGAGGTCCAAAGATCTGAGGGAGAGGGACTCAAGGGGATTATGATGGATTATGTTTCTGGTAAGACAAGTCAGATGAGTACGGGAAAGTGGTATGGAATGATGCGTTGTTGGAGCCATCACGTGGTTTGATCAGATTTGTCCAAAAACGTGAGAAGGCTTCGCGGTTCCCAGGCTGCTGCTGTGCAAGAAGGTAGCTCGGCAGGGCACGGTCACAGTGTTGGAGTGGGAGGCTACTCAGAGTGTAATTCGGAGAGGCATTTTTTCTGCTCCACAACATTTTATTTTTAGATTTTTTCAGACCGCGACGAAGAACACTGCATTTCTTGGAAAGCAGTGTGTGCTGGCTCAGGTTTAGCTTCAGTTGCCCGAGAACTTGCTGGCCAAGAATGCGTGTTTCAGGTGCTGTCCGCACTTCCAGAGGCGAGTTTGTCGAACTGCAACGATCCCGCAAACACGTGGCATGCATGATTCAGAGGGGTGCGTGCGGTGGGGCCGGGATGTTGACATTCACTGGACCTTGCCCATGCACTGGATGTGAATGCCGACATGGAATCGAGCGGGGTGGATGTGGAAACGGTTGCTTGAACTGAACTTGTACCCGCTCCAAAGTCCCAAAGGGTTCTTTTTGACAGGTTCAACCGTACTCTCAACGTCAAGTTCGCACGAGCAGTGTGGATTCGTAATGAAGAAAGGTATCCCAGAAAGCCTGAAAGAAACCAACACTGGGGATGGGGCATAGTCTGGAGAGCATGTGCTTCGTGAAAGAAGAGCCTCTGACAGCAGTCATGCGATGACCAAAGCTGCTGAAAAAGAGATCAACGCATGAAAAGGTGACGGGCCGTTAGTTAACCCAAACCCGATTGAAAATCCAACATTGTTTTTAAAACATAAAAGTCCTTAAAGTCCATGCGCAAACGGGAAATTTGAGGGATGGGTCAGGACATGGTTCTCAACTTGGTTTGCGAGTATAGTGAGTCTGGCACTTGATTTGTGTCATTCTTTGTGCAACACGATGTTGCAACACAAAAGTCTTTGGCAGCTTGACCTAGCTTGACTGTACAAACTGAGTATATAGTTTTTCCATGTTTTCCCGATGCTTTGGATGACTTCAGTTCTGATAAGTCTGAGAAGTTCTTGTGCTTTCTTGTGCTTTTTCGTGCCACAGGTGGCTTCATCGTCTGGGGTTGAGGTGGGATTGGTTTGCCGCTCTTCGAGCGTCATTGTGCAAACCAAAATGATCTGCCATTTGCATCCATTTGCTATATACTGTCTGCTGCCTACCTTTTTGCTCCAAGTCATTCCCTGACAGGATGTTGAAGAAGCTCCATCTTCGCAACTCGAGATCAGTGAAATGCAGGGTCCTGCAGTGAGCAACTCAAGACTCAAGACAATGAGACATCACACAGTGGGGACGGGAATGATTAAGAATCTAAGAGCGAACGATCAAGAGTGTAGATTGAGAATGGATGAGATGATGAGAATGGTAGAGATGGTTTGCGACTGCATCCATGGATATTCTGGAAACATCTGGAAACATCTGGAAACATCTGGAAACATCTGGAAACATCTGGAAACATCTGGAAACATCTGGAAACTATGAGATTGCACACCTGTGTATCGCCGCATAGCTGCATAGAATTGCACAGTTCCATCTTGTCAAGTGAGTCAAGTGGTCAGGACCCTGGCCATTGGGCCACAGAGTCTGCTGATGGAACAGTACTGTCACTAAGCGTTCGGTCTGGGCCGAAGGCGAGGCTGTTTCATCCTGTTTCCACCCTTGCAGATCTTGCAGACCCAATCAGCTTCAGTTTCATTCGTATGGCTCTCCAATTCTACTGTGCAGTATGCTGATCCCCAATGCTAGCGGCTGCAAGAGATGGGTGTTGCAGGAGAATTGTAATTGTACCATATTGTACCTGTACATTGCTTTATCTGGTTTGCACATGTTTCCACATGATAGGTGAAAACATCTCGAATTACCAACACCTCCGAGTTGCGGCGTGTGAGTAATGTCGGGAGCATTTGCCAGGCTCTGAGATGTGTTTGACAAATTTCATTTTACCGCAATCCTTCCAAATCAAGTGAATCTAGTTTGTCATGCGGGAAATATGAAAGCCCGTACAAGGTCGATTCTCTTTTGCCTTTTGGTACTTGAAAGCGCCGCTGCGACAAGGCATCGACCTAGCCACTTCCAGAAATACCGAGAGTCCTGGCGGAGTTTGGTGGACATTTAGACTGAACCCTATGTATGGTCCTTCAGCACTAAGCCATTGATGACCACGGAGGAAAGCCCCATTGAGAGAGATCCCACGGGACATCACGGGACCATACGGGACCTCATTCATCACATCATGAAAGTGTATGAAACTCATCAAGTTGATGCACACAGTGCATGCACTTTGTTTTGTCGTTCCTGCTCGCCTCCTGTTGCATGTACCAGCCTACGCACTACTCAGTGGGTGTATATAGTCACTAGCCATCACTAGCCATCACTAGCGATCACTAGCCATTGCAAAGGGTAGATTGACCAATACTTAATCCTTGCATCAGAATCAGGAACTATGAGCTGGCAAATTTGTTGGCCACCTGTCTTCAGATCAAGGCTGGGCACAGTGGTCGGCTTACTTGGTTCTCCACCTGCCAGGTGAGGGTTTCTAGATTTTAACAAGACATCCGGGACGAACGAACAAACGAACGACGAACAAGCGAACGAACGAACGAACGAACCCAGCCAGCTACCAACCACACACCGCAGCATGTCATCGCCAGCTTCTTTGCCATCCTTGTATACGACGACTCTATGGCGAGCTTGAAAGCTCTCTGCACTGCGCAGGACCCGAACCCTATGGTGAGTTTGCCAGCTCTCTGGTGCCGGACCTGAATCTTATGCCAGATCAAATGCCAAATAGAATGGCGGACAAAATGTCAGATTCAGATGGAATGCCGGAGAGAATGCCAGATACAATGCCAGATGGAATGTTAGACAAAATGTCAGAATATATGTCAGGATATATGCCACGGTGGGGATCGCATTTGTTCCCAACAGCGAATCTGTTGGGTTTCAACCTCTGGGGCCAGGGAGTGGTGACACGAAAATGCACGCCCCAAAAAACGGGAACAGTCCTGGAACCTTGCTGGAACCCTTGGAACCTTGCCCAATAACATTGCAACCTTGGAATCCTGGAACCTGCTGTTGGGTTGCAAAGCTGGGTAATATTCTTTTTCTTGGAGTTGCGGCATTGTCTATCAGGCTGAGGATGTGGAGTTCCTGGTTGGGAAGCCGTCTGAACCTCGTGACTCACACATCCACGGGTAGTCTAAGTTATTCTTTGGCATTCTTTGGCATTCTTTGGCATTCTTTGGCATCCTCAGTCTTTGAAGCCAAGCAGCTAAGCTGGGCTGAGCTGGGCGAAGTTAAGCTGCTTGCTGATCTTACGCGATCTTACGGCTGTCCAAATTCTCAGGAAGGACAAAGCATCGGGGGAGAAACACGCCCTCATCCGAAGCTTGACTCGTGAGGTCCGGATGAATTTTCAGCCGTTTCAAGAACGGGCTGTGGCCTGCTTGTTGATTCAAGAACACCAAGCAAATATGCAATCCTGATTCTCCATCAATGTAGTTTGTTTTCTCAGGAAACCAACTCTTGGGTCTACAAAGTCTCCAGATGTGGGGTTATTTTAAGAAGTTTTTCCCACAAGTCCTCCCCAGTTGCTGTTCTCAATCTATGTTTCTTTAATCATTTAATCAAATTTAATCTTGTCTTTCCGACGCTTATGCCATGGATTGAAAGAGGTTTCGATCAGTGCGAGCGGGATTTTCTTGTCAGCTTTTCACATTGATAATGGCCGTTCAGCTGTTTTCCTTCTGGCTTCCTTTTGCTGGCTGGTTTTCAGGATGCAGTGAGCCGCCTATTGACATAATTGTTCGTCAGTGGCGCTCTTGCGCAAAAGGGATTCATGCCGTGTGGGACTTTTGCAATGGACAGAAGCATACAGAACCAAAGAGATTACGCACATCTACTATAAACGCCATTGAAACATATTGAAACACATTGAAACATATTGAAACATATTGAAACAAATTGAAACTATATCCAAGACTAGGGGCATTGAAGAAGAACTGCCCATCAGATGGACATGGGCTTCCTCTTGGGTAAAAGATTCACGACCGACAGAACATTTCAGGTCTGCTTGGCTCTCTCGCTTCACCGATCCTCAAGCCCCAGGCAGGAAAGCAGCCAAAGATTTCGACATATTTCGACAACTCTAGAGAATGCCAGGGCTGCCAGGAATTGTGGGATATTGTGGGATGACACGTCGCCCCGGAGATATCTACAGCTTCTATCCGCTTTTCCCGGACTTTGCACTTTTCAGGCCCGTGCAATGCAGTGATGATGCGACACCTTCAAAATGCCAAGCCCCTGTACCCGTGCAAAATAAGTGCGACGCACTGCAGAGGCTGCTCCTATGTGCTAAGTGGCCTGCAAGCAGCTTGCCCCTTTGCGTTGGTCTTTGGAGGCAGCTACTGTGGAGATCTATGATGACTCTGACGACTTATGGCTTATGACTGTCTTTACTATTCTTTACTTGTCTTTGAGATGCCGTGAGAGACATTGGTGTTGTGAGCACGGCTTTACTGCTTATTTGCGCGAGGTTTGGGCTGTGCAGGTCGATCTTTGCCTGCTTGCCTAGTTGCCCGTCGACCAAATGAGACTGGACATTTGCACTCGGGAACTGGCTCAGGATCAGCATGTCGAGTGCGGCGAGCGTGCCTGCAACTTCATCTGATGTCGTTTCAGTCGACGGTGCGGCTCCATGAAGTTTCTGCATAGTTGAAAAACAACGTTGAGACACGCCGTTGAAACATCGTTGAAACTTTGGAAGTTGCCCAGATGGGCAAAGATGGGCCCAGCAGTTTTGTTTTCGTTCTTTCGTTCGTAGGCGTCGACAAGAGACGTTGCAGAAGGCTCAATAAGGTGCCCATGGCGAAGGCGAAGCCCTCAGCATTCGCTCCTAGGTAGATGCGCGAAGATCAAAGATGCAGGTACGGATAGGACAGACTGTACTGCCTGAGTAGCCTGAGTAGCCTAACTGAGTAGCTTGTTGCGTCTTGATGCCAGAGACTTCCAAACCAGCCAACCAAACCAATCGGGCAGACTTGGGTGGTATCTGGCAGTCGTGGAATCTGACAGGATTCCAGGGGTCCTGTGATCTATTGGATGTCTCGAGACCAACGTTGCTTTCTGAGTTCTCCTGTTGTGCAGCAAAAACTTGAATACGTATGTAACCCGTATGAATGTATAATCTACTCGCTTGCATGGTCTTCGAGACGAACTTCGAGGTGTCGAAGACAATTGGGCTCTACTTTACACCCAAAAGCTGGAAGCTGAACTTCAGACTGCTTCCGTACACGAGTTTTTTTGTGCTCGGGAGTCTGATGGTCTGACGTCATAGCTGTTTGTTCTCAGTCAGCGCATCTCTTGATCTATTTCAGGCTTGCCCTTCAAAGGTCCAGGGCTCATTCCTTCGAGGAAGGCTGCTTTTGCGGAGAAGACCTCAAGTTCCTCAATGATTCCATTGCCTTTCAGCCCTCCCAGTGTCAGACACACGGGGGAAGAATTCAGCGCCGCATCGCATACTTCAAAAGTTGACATGAACCACTAGGTCTGCGTCAGTGCACGTCGCCCTGGCACGATTGCATAACTTCAGGATCTGACGCGCCAACTGAAACGCAAAACGCAAAAACGAGGAGGGATGTACTTTGCAATTGCTCTGGCCCTCTTGGAAAGCGATAGGCCTTGTCTATCCTTTTCGATGGTCTCAGAACGAGACACCCTGCCATCCTTAACCTACTACTAAGAGAATTAGTTTGTCGCTGTTTGGCTTTGTCTATGCTACGTCTTTGGATCTGTGTCAGGTAGTCTTCTGCTTGGTCCCGAAATTTGGAGATGCTACGATTAGACAGTCACTCTTTAGCAGCATAAGTCCTAGTTGAGGTTGTAGTGCTGCTCAGGTTTGTCCCCAGCACGCACCCCACACTCGCTCGATCTCTCCATGCTCAGGTTTGACTTCCTCCTCAGAGGTTTGAAAGAGGCAAGACCCGCTGTGTGCATCTAGGCACTGCAGCACAGCACCAAGCACCTTTATATAATAGAAGACCATGCTAAGACCATTCTAAGTAAGACCATCTGAGACCATTCCATCATGTGAGTCATTTCGCAAGTCTTGGAATTGGGAGGTCTGCCCCAGGTTCCACTGGTTCCACGATTCTGTGTCAGTCTCAGGTGGCCGCCGGACTAAAAGCCAAGAACATGTCCAGTTCTCAGCTGACGGCTATCCGTGGATTCGTGGATGGTTTTGGTGTTGGTATGTTTGGTAAGACCAGAAGAAGGAAAATCGGGAAGGGTTGTCCAGCCATGTCCAGCCGGGCTCCAGTATTGAAATTGCGATGATCCTGGAGTTTTCTTCCTTGGAATTTGGAGCTCCGCTATGCCCAGACCGTTTCACCTCAAGATCGGCAAGGACCATCGGTAGTTTTGGGGCCCTGGGCTTCTGTCATTCTTCTGTGATCTTCTGTGGAAAAAGCATTTCAAAGTTGGAAGTTGTGAGATGGTGCATGCAGTGCCGCTCAGCATGGGATGAAAACTGTAGCGTGCCGTCCCACATTGCCAGGCTTCGACTGAGATCCCTGCATTGCTTGATGAGCACCTCGACTAATCTCGACGCACAGAGCGGCTACTGCAAGGAAAGTCTTGAAGCATGCTGCAACTGTACCCGGTCATGTATGCGACGCATGATCAATAATCCATATTAATCCAAGAACCCCTCGAAGTGACTCAACAACTTTCTAAGTTTATGTTCTCCTCAATTGCTTATTCTAATGATTTTTAAACTTGAAAAAAACCAAAAAAGGAAAACACATGACGCAAAAACTTCAAAAAATGAAAATAACAGGAAGCAAAATAAATGGAACAAAATGGAATTTCAAAAAGGGAAAACATGAAAACATGGGTGGAAAAAGCAAAAACAAAAAAAGGACAACAAAAGGAACAACAATGTAAAAACACCAGACACACAACCTCTCTATGAGTTTTTCAAGTTTAAAATTCATTCGAATAGCAATTGCCTTCCCAGTTCTGGTTGCGCCTTTAAAGATTCTAGAGCCATCTATATAGACCTAGATTCTAGGGATTCCAGGGCTTCTAAGGTGCTCTGCAGCCGGGTAAGGCTTGAGGGTAGGCTTTCAAGGCCAGGCAGAATGCAATCCACCCATCAATCCTGTAGTGGTCCAGCTTGTCCTTTTCCAAGTTGCTTTTTTTGTTGCTTTTTTACTTTTTGCTTTTTGCCTGGAAGAAAGGTGAAAAAAGCAACAAAAACGCAAAAAAAAGCAAACAACAAGCAAACAAGAAGCAAACAAAAAGCCAAAAAAAAGCAAACAAGCGAATCCAAAAAGCAAAAAAGGGAATTCCCAATTTCTTCCATCCTACTTCTCACCAGCTCCTTTCTTCTCAGGACTTCTGCCGTCTTCCCATGTGCACCGTGTGCACTTCCCCTTCTCCTTGTCCTCCCTAAGGCTTTCTTCCAGCAGGTTGTTCCAGACTCTAGTTTTTCTTGACTCCTTGATTCTTCACCAGGCTTTCATTTTTTGAAGATCTTTGAATATGCACATTGCTTGCCATTTTGCAGCAGTCTGCTGCTGTTGGTTTTTACTGTTTGTTGCTTTTTGTTTCATGTTGGTACCTAGTTTATACAAGGTGATGGTTGCAATTGCTAGTTTTTTCATGATTTTTGAGAATTGATTGTATTTGTTTCGTTTTGCTTTCATTTTGCTTTCATTTTGCTTTCATTTTCTTTTTTTTGCCTTTTGTCTTTCCTTTTTTCCCTTTCATTTTGCTTTGTGTTTTTTTGGATTTTGCTGATTTGCCTTTTTTTTTCCCATTTTTTTTTTGCATTTTCTCGTTTTTTTTTCAAGTTTGTTGATTCTTAGAATAAGCAAGGGTCTAAGTGAGATGGTGGCGCGGCAGGCTCAAAGCGACGGCTGTAGTTTGCGACATGTCACCATTGCGAGTCCAGAGCTCAAATTCTGGGAGCCAGTTTCGTGGACTGAACGTGTCGAAGTAAATTACAAAAGCAACAGACATCCATATGCAGACTGCAAGATTTTGCCCCAATCTGGCATTGTCAGGTGCCAAAGCAATGGGCGCACGATGTTGCTGAAGCCTGTCAAGTCAAAGAGGTGCTTCAGGGGAAACCGCAGAACACCAACAGACAAAAAAAGCCCACAAGATCCCAAGTGTGTGCTAATTTTCACCAACCCAAAGGTCTTGGAATGTAAGAGTATACACCAAGGGATTTGCAAGACCAAACGCCATGTTTTTTTGCAGCATTCGTTTTTCCGTAAAACACGAAAGAACAGAGTCACGGGAAAGAACAGCACCTTTTGTATTATCCGTATTAGCAAGCGTTGGTGCAATATGATTTGCATCCGCAAGATGCCGGGCTCAAATGATCTCAAATGTACATCGCGGAGGAGGAATTTGTCAGAGCATATCAGAGCCAAGAAGGATGGCTGCGGTCCGGTCGAAATTCTTTTAATTGCATCAACCAGGAAAGAGCATGAAACTTCAAAAAACTTCAATAGTGAAACACAACAGACAGAGGGACAAATTCTCGTTCCTTGCTTTCTATACTGGTGGTAGCGAAGCCAACATGACATGAAACTCGCGAAGAAACTTTCGGATACACATTGCGCTCACAAAACAAGATCGTGGCCCTGAAGACGCCGAGATGGCAGTGGGACCAGAACAGATGCAGCCATTGTCGAGTTACCAAGCTGCAAAGAAGCAAGGTCGTGAGAGTGCAGGGTGTCACAATCCAGAAGCAGTGAAAACAGTATCTTGGTATCTCTTTGTCAATACTTTGACTCGACTATATGCATTGAGCTAGTCGCAGTGAAAGAGCGAAGGTTTTTCAGGCTAATGGTTCACTGATGTTCACTGCATTTTGCAGGTGATGCTGTGGCGATCAGCTTCAAAATAAGAGGTGTTACTTTGGAGCCCCTTTTGCAAGCCAAGCCCTTGATGAAGGTGGCCTGTGACAATCCTGTGACAATCCTGCTGCAAGCCAGGGGCAGAGCAGACCATCATAGGGCATGGCATTTGCACCGAAGGCAACGAAGAAGGCGCTTCGAGCAGCTTTGGCCCAAGAATGTGGCCAAGGTATAGGAACCGAGCATGCGCCTTGACTGCCCTGACTGCCTTGATTTGTATTGATTTGTCTTGATTGCCGGAGTGCAGTGCTTTGACATGCTTTGACTTCCCCTTGAAATGTATAGTTGAAAAGGTTGCAGCAGCCCGTGCATTGCCGCATGGCTGTGACTGCCTCCTGTGGATTTTTCTGTCAGTGTGTGACTTACAGTGACGTGGTAACGAGTTGTGACATGCTAGGTGGCGGTTAGTCTCTCTGAAGGCTCCCTGATTGTCGATGCCAACATCTGGCCTCCACCTAGCATATCATGTGCATTTGTGAAGGACCGCTCGCAGGGGCAAGAACAGGGGCTTCCATTCTGTAGAGGCTGTTTTCAACAATGCTATGCTGTACGGCAGATGTCATACGGCTTGCTGGAGATTGCTTTCAAGCGTGCAGGACAGACTGAAGAGCTCGTCCTCACTCCTGGACACCATCCAGACATGGGTGAGTGAAGTGCCCAACCTGGACAAAGTCTTAACAGGTCCAGTACGAGCTGCTTGGATCAATTGGTGCGAGACTCGCTCAGTTCGTTGGCTCAGCCGGGTGACGGTAGGCATAAGTGGCACAAGGGTCCGCAGGTCTATATTTGCTTGTACATACCTACTTATATATATATATAATATTATATATATGCACATATTCACACATTTGTTTTTAGGACTGTGCAAGCTATCCGTAGGCTTGTTCATCTATCAATCAATTTGTGCTACTGTACATATGTCTATAATATTCACATTGATATTATATAATAAGGAAAACATATGCACACAAAAAGAATCAAACCAATATATATATATATGTACATATATTACAGTATGCATCATTTGTCCCTTTGCTTGTGTGTCGGTAAGTATGTTTGTCTGTTTGTGTGGACATCTTTCTTTCATTCGTCCTTAATTTCTTTCTTTATGTTTCTTTCTGTTTGTGTGCCTCTGAGCCAGTCCATGCTTTCGAATCTAGCTGGAACCTGATTAAACTGTGCGTTTTGTTCTACACTTTTCACATGGCATGGTATTCGATCATTTCCCGTAGTTTCATGTCCCATTCATCAGTGCATTTGCTTTTTTCCCGGATATGGGAGAACCGGTGCCTATCGGTGCCTGAGTGCTTCACTCTTGAGGTCTCCAAGAGCTCGGTGAGCGTCTCCATCATTCGCTCGGGAGATGATACAGCGGCAGAGCCCAGCAATGGATGGTGCGATTTGATGCGATTTGCAGTTAATTTTGCCTCGGTTTCTCCACAGATTGTATATGATTCATATGATTGCATGATTTGCATGGTTGCAGCCCTGAGGACATCTCGCATGAAGCTACTACCAGTGACTTACACAGTGGTGGGCTGAGCAAAATTCAAAATTTGGCGAACTCGTCTGACACTAATACAGTGGTGCCACCATCTTCCAGCTTACAAACTATTAACTAACAACAACCAACCACAATGGCAGAGATAGCAACGAGGGAGGGGAACAGCGTTGCAAACCATGGGGTTCATGTTCATTTTCAGGTTCACCGAGCCTGTCCAAGCAGGTGCAGGACAGGGGCTTACAGCACACATAGGACTATATACATTACATACGCGTATGATGCCGCATCTGAGCTTAGTGGTATAGTAGAAAGTGTTCGGCGGAGACGCATGCAGTATAGCCATGCAGCACAAGACAAGTTCAGACAAGCCAAGATCATCCAAGATCAAGATACCCAAGGCACTCAAGGCACTCAAAACATGCAAGACACTCAACAGGCTGGCCTCCAGCCACAAGAGTTGGCCTCGCGGAGCGAGTGCCAAGCGAAGTTCTATGTGTCCTTTTTTTGTTCAACATTTGTTCAACATGTTCTCCATTTTTGTCTGTTCGCTCTGGCCGGAGCTGGGATTCATGGGGATGCTAAGTAACTTTCCTTGCCGATTTGAAGAATTTTCTTCAGCACGTCGATCTTGCAAGCAGATGGGAAAACACTACGCAGAGAAAGGGGCGACTGATGGTAGTGACGACGATGATGGTGATGATTGTAGTGACGATGATTGTGGTGGTGGTGGCGGCGGTTGTTGTACTTACCAGAAGAGTTTCAGGCATGCAGTCAAACACGCCCATAGACAGAGGTACAGGCATGCAAATTCCAGAGGACAGACATAGAATGAATTACGATTACAAAACTCTACCCGGTTCAACAACTCCGATTCAGATACTCTGATTCACCAACTCCAAAGATTCAAACACTCAGTTTCCCGGCGATCCAAAAGCACCGCATGCAGACATGAAGCTATGTCAGCACAGAGAGAGAGAGAGAGAGAGAGAAAGAGGGAGACCGAGACTGAGACCGAGACCACAGAGAGACAGACAGACACAGACACCTCCAGAGACTTAAACGGATGAGAATGCGCAGAGACATGGAAGACACAGACGCAAGCAAGCAGGCAGTCATGAAGAAAGAGTGGCCCGCAGGTCCGTAGCCACATGCAAAAAAAAATATATATCCATATATATCCTAAAATACATTCAGATACGATAAAGTATGAAAAAACATGATAATTAAACTGATGAACTATGATAAACTGATAAACCAATTCACAGACTATAATAAACACTTATAAGACAGACATGGTCAAACTATGGCATCAAAATATGATATCATGATACATGAATGTACACGCACACACACACATATATATATTTATATATATTATTACATATATATATATATTACACACACATATATATATATATATATTATACATATATATGTATTATACATATATATATATTAATCATATATATATATATATATTCATCACACACACATATATATATAGCATATATAGGTACACATATGGGCACACATATTTATTGATAGATATTGATAGTTATTTTAATATTAATATTACAGTAATAGCAATACTAATGTTACAATTAGCATTAATATCAATAATATGAATATTAGTATTAATGCTAATATATATATATACATATGTATGTAGATATGCATATGATCATATATGTCTTCATGTGTTTGCCAAATAATGCCAACAAGTTGTGCTGCTGGTTGAGTTCAGGATTTTGATTTGGAGTCTCCTCGCAACATTTTTGGTCATTTTGGTCTTTCTTCCTCACCTGCAGAATATTCCACACTTTGCCACAGGAGGTGCCGATGCAGCTCACAGATGTCCGGAGGATTTTGCAGCAGGCTGGTGAAATTTGGCCAGTGGGTAGTCTTTCACACACAGCGACCTGATGTTCAGCTCAGTTGATGCAGGAACAGCAGAATGTGATGATTAAGTGCAAGGAGCTGCAGGACACGAGGGAGTAGATGCTGTAAATCGAAGTGTTTGATGCGGTTGCCGCAGTGCAGGGTTTGACTTCCAAGGACTGTCTGATGGAAGCTGAGCAAGAGGTCACGGCACTGAACCTCTCTTGCAAATATAAAGCAGTTTGGAACATGCATGAAGCAGTTGGAACAAGCATGGGC
>Ga0126342_10014177_pt1 | contig 14088 bp, 8 predicted proteins | sample Cyp1metagenome_FD_92528 | JGI IMG/M metagenome (GOLD analysis project Ga0126342, IMG submission 92528) | Coral microbial communities from Lord Howe Island, Old Settlement Bay, Australia - Cyphastrea 1 metagenome | ecosystem: Host-associated > Invertebrates > Cnidaria > Coral ...
ATCACCAGAAAACACGCGTCGTGTATCAAGGTCAATTTACGCACCAAAAAATTCACCAAGTTGTTGCCACCAAAAAATCACCATGAAACCCGAGGAGTGTTAACGCTACCATGATCATTCCAAAATATATATATATATATTGACTCACTTCAGTTCCGAAACTATATCCAAGTCGGATTTGTTGGTAGAGTGCTAAGCCCTTGAATCCAAGTACCTTCTGCGGGTATGTTTGTGGCATGATTTGGCGGTCCTGTTGTATCATTGCGGCGTTTGGATTCACACGAACTACATGGAAACTAGTCAGTAGCTGATTGATAGCTGATAAACAATCCCCATGTTCAGCTGCCATAATATTTAATGTCATTGTTTTTTTTTCTGAACCAAAACATAACTATACCAACATGTCATTGTTATCAGTGTTATCTTTGTAGTTATTGGTTACCATTGGTTACCAATATGTTATTTCCACTGGTTGGTGGTTTGGAACATTTTTTATTTTCCATAATATATGGAATAATCCTTCCCATTGACTTTCATATTTTTCAAGATGGTTGAAACCACCAACCAGATATTATATATATATGTCCCAGTTATAAGTTGGTTTATAAGCCCCAGTAAATATAGTTATAAGTATCATAAACCATAGAAATTGGTTACCATTGAAATTCCCAATCTGTACCGGTTACAGAAACCTCCTGGATTGCGTCTCCTATTTCTCTGGACTATAAATAGTGACCGTCGCTATTTTTCGAGATCCACTTGCCGGGGGGGAAATATAGATCTTTGAACCATAAATACCTAAAATGCATCTTACTAGTTATACATATATATATACATATTATACATAGAATTATGATTATATATACATATATACACATAGATATATTACGACTATTTCAGAATTTCAATCTAACATAGTGTGTACTTGGTCGTTAACTTATACTTCAACCACTTCTCAACCAAAGATCAGTTAGCCGCCCCGGTTCAGCCGCGCCAGGTCTACTATAACTGAGTGCCACGCAGCCGCGCAGCGGTCAACGCAGCGGTCAGTCGTTTCCGGTGGTACGGCATGGGCCTTGAGAAAAAAATGGGTATGGGTCAATACCTATAGATACCATTTTTAGTGGGATGAACATCCATAAATCCCAGCTATTTTGATGTGAACTACAGGGGTACTATTGGTTTTGACACACTGCCAAATGTCTATGGAATTGGGAATACCATGGAAATATAGTGAGTAATCCCATGATACATCTCCAACAATGAGGCGACTTTGCCATGGATTGCCATGGATTGCCATGGTCAAGTTACAAGGTGGTGATCCCATAGTTAGCTAAGTTGGTGAACATAACTCCAATAACTATGGTTTATGATACTTATAACTATAGTTACTGGGGTTTATAAACCATCTAACATCACTGGGGGGCCCCACATTGTAGTTGAATTCTATACCCAATCCTTGTGTATTCGGAAGGCATGGCTGTGAGATCCCGTGTAAGGTACCGAGGTTTTAGGGGAACCTACAGGAGCCCTCTGTGTCTAATCCATAGGTTTCCCCCGATCCCAGAAAACCCACTGTAGACAAAAGAATGAACATATACCCATGATTTTGGGACTTGCAATTTTCAATGGCAATTTCAGGAACCTCAATTGCAGTTACCTACGATTTTTTTGAGGCCTATATAAGGCTTATGTAAGGGAATATCCCAACAACATATGGCCTTATATGGTACAGTACCTCCATTTCAGGATATTTTAGGATACTGAAATTCCCATTGAAATTTTCATGAGTACTTGCAAGCCAGTTTTTGTTTAAGTAAGCCGCACTCCGCTGCGTGTAGAGAGCTATGTTTCTTCAGGTTCAGCGCAGCGCAGGTTGGACAACGGTTGTGACCTGCAGAAAACATCAATGGCCCAACGAAAACACCACATGAAAGTGTTTGGATTTTGTGATGTTCATCTATGTTCCAAGTCCAAATCAAGTTTGAGCACAGAGCCAGCTTGGACGTCTTGAACCCTATCTTGGAGTGCTGTTTGGGGTTATTTATGAGTACAAACATTGTGATAACCACTATAAGTTGAGATATCAGCCCTATAACTATGGTTATATGTACGTATATTTTATAATGATGTATATAAATAGCAGGAACTTCATCCCAAGTACTGAGTTACTTTGTTTTTGGTGCTTTTATGGCATAGATATTTGGATTGGGCAGGTCAGTCAGGATTCAGGGCAAGCGTTTCGCTACGACGCTACGCACTGTTTTGATGGATTGCTGCAACCCGAGCTACGCTACTATCAGCTGTACTATCATAAATGGTGATTTAACCACTATAAATGGTGATTTCATGGTGATTTTCATGGTTTAAGAATGGGTTAACGTTGGTGAATAATGGGATGATATGGGATTTATCCTCTGGTAATGACTAACATGACTATTGAAGCCATGGCCCATAGAAATAGTTGATTTACCCAGCTATAAAATGGTGATTTTCCATAGTTATGTAAACGTTTACCAGAGAGTATGAATTTTAGATTGGGCCTGGGTATCACCAATTGACTGTAGGAATGTAGCAAAGACTTTTGTGGTTTTCTAGATCTTTGATACACGTTGATCCTCAAATCAACTCTTGGAATGTGTAACACATCAATAGCTGCTTCAATTTGTCACAGTATTCCTGGGGCGCATTTTCGGTCTTCCATTTGAATCACAACGGGCCTTCGGGCGCCGTTTGAAATATGACCTTGCCGGCTCCAATCGGCCGCGGTTGCAGCATCTCTTGTTTAGCGAGATAAATTGGGCCGTCAAAAAGAGGATGCAGCATGCAGCAGAATCCCAGTTGCCGGAACCGCTGGGTCGGAATCCCCTCTGGCTTCATGAATGTTAGTGTGTGCGAACTGGAAGCCATGGCCCATCTAGTGAGAAATGATTTTCCTACTAAACATGGTGAGTGTCCATGGCTATGTTGAATTATCAGAGGGAATGTATAAATACGTATGAATTTGGAATAGGAAAGAAATGGATGTGAATTAAAATATAAGCTCAGTACCCCTATGCAGGAACAATTTTTAAATTTAGATATTTGGGGATGGGACAATGACAGGAAGCATGCCTCTTTGTGCAATAAACCATCCGCAATTGGGTGCATTATCGGGATACCCCCTAACATGGGATGATGGAACTCTCAAATGGTTGGTTTAAGGGATGGTTTATAATTAGTTTATCACATTAGATCATGACAGTTTTAGTTCTGCTGTTGGCTTGGCTGAGAAAAACGACTGTAATCTTCGTTGCCACACCAAAAACAACACCTTCGAAGTGTTTGCTTGCCACAACCATGGTTGTATGCCTTACGACCATAACCCCAGAAGCAGATACTTGGGGCCTTACGAAAGGTGGTCACCCTGAAAAAGTACCAGGAAGGTGTGACTTGTTCAATCGCCCGAAAGATGAACGAGAGGTGTTTTTGTTGACCAAATTAGCCTCTGGTTATGACTAACAGTTTGCCATGGGAAATGGCCCATAGAAATAGATGGCTTTAACAGCATGGTGATTTTCCTTGGCAAACTGTAATAAAGAACCAGATAACCAGATGGTAATCTGTCTGATTCGAACGATTTGAAGCTGTTGTTTGAACATTATTGAACAAAATATGTTTGAGTTCCGTAAAAGATGGAGAGAAAATGACATGACTGAACTTATGAACCCATCTCATTTGTATTCATTTGTCCTATTTGACTCTATTTGCCTGTTAGGAGATTTGTCCATAGCTTTCATCAAGGGTCCATCATCAATGTGTTTTGTTTGCCCTATTATTTGATAATGTTCGTTGATAAGCTGATAATAAACCTCATTTGTTGATCATGGCGTTGTTGATTCACAACCTCCCATCTTGAAATTCACAGTAATGAATCATACTAAATCTAGAATCCAGTCTTTAACCATGCCCTAATGCTGCAACAGTAGAAGTACCCTCTGAGAAGGTGTTTAGGCCCCAAACACCAATCCAAATTAACCAGTCTCAAAAGGTGTTTGGAGCCCTAGGGATGGTTATGTTGGACTATCAGGAACTATATATTACTCTCTGGTTATTTATCATATTTTAACATAGCTATGGAAAACGGATGAACACCGCCCATTTAGTTGCATGGATATGACATACTGTAACATATTATAACATAACCATGGAAAACGGCCCCAATTTAGTTCCATGGATTTATGATTTACTCTCTGGTTATTTGTTACATTTTCCATGTATTTCTATGGGCCATCTATACCATGGCTATGTAACAAATATCCAGAGGGTAAATCATAAAACCATGGAAAGATCCACCATTTTGAATAGGTAAACCATCTATTTCTATGGGCCATCTATACCATGGCTAACTGTTAGTCATAACCAGAGGGTAAATCATCAAACATGGGCGCCAGGTACTCGCCCCACGGCTCGGATTTGACGCCCTTCTCCTTCGCCGGGCGCACCACACAGAGCCCCATGTACTCACCAGTGGCCTAGCTGCATCGACCTTTAGGAGGGAGCTCCATGGGATACCCCAAAAAAACGTTTGAGACCTGAGATTTCCAAGGTCCAGCATTTACCATCTGGTTATGACTAACAGTTTGCCATGGAAAGATCCACCATGCTATTAATAGGTAAACCATCTATTTCTATGGATCATCTATACCATGGCTATGTAGCAAATAACCAGATGGTATAATGTGAAGATTGTGGAAGAATCTGTGAACAGATGGCATTTAGAACATGTTCCCTGCAACCCTGACGTTGCGCCGCGTCTGACTTCAGGTGGCTATGAAGATAAAGTTGATGTTATTACCCCAATCAACATATTGTTCATAGGGGATGGCGGATTTTGATCCCTCATGGAGATATAGTTGATGTTATTATCTCAATCAACATATTGTTCATAGGGGGTGGCGAATTTTGACCTCTCATGAAGATAAAGTTGATGTTACCAGTATTACCCCAACCAACATATTGTTCATAGGGCGTGGCAAATTTTAATATGATGATGATCATGATGTGATGATGTGATGATGTGATGATGTGATGATGTGATGATGTGATGATGTGATGATGTGATGATGTGATGGTGATGATGATGTGATGATGGTGATGATGATGGTGATGATCATGATCATGATCATGATCATCATGATGATCATGATCATGACGATTGTAAGTGTGGAACAACGTCCGGGTTGGGGCGGACATATTTTTACTGTGAAAATTATGAAGAACACAAGTGAAGATTTGATGCAAATGGAGTGCAAATGGTCTGTATAGTCTGTATATGGTGTGTATTACAAATACACAATTTCTGAAAGATATGGTAATTGAACAGCCAAGTTCCACCACGTCTTTTCGCGACAATCCAACGGGAGGCTTGCCAGCCATTCAGATAACGTGGCGGATCTGTTATGATCTGAAGTCGTTGCCCCTCCAAGTAGATCCAATGCATGGGATAATATACCCATTAGAAAAGGGACTGTTGTTAATTACAGTTGTATGTTATATCATATCATATCGCCATTTTCACAAGTACTTGGAAAGTCTATGAACAAACCACGGTCCGTTCCATCTCCGGATGTTCTAGCTTAGGGCCCAGACAAGAAGGAGGAAGACGACAAGGAAGACAAGGCGTCGCAACGCGATGGCGCTTTCGGGACCTACTTAGATGGGCCATGGAGTTAGTTAACTAGTTAGTAACTGGATTATTTCAGTGGGATTTTTTTGGGGGTTATACCTATCCCCAGGTACTAACCATGAATCGCGTTTATCCCATGGCCCATCTAAGTATATGTTTTTTCATGATTTTTCCATAGATTACCCTCTGGTAAACATTTACATCACTAACATCACCATTTTATAGCTGGGTAAATCCACTATAAATCACCAGCGATGGTCCCCATTGACGTCCTTTTTCTGGCGCTGTGGCGATTTCACCCAGGACGCCGATGGTCCCAGTGCCGCCTTTGACAGCGGCTACTCTCCCGGGCGCGGAGCCGCGGGGGCGAAGAGTTGAGATCCTTTGGTGATCGCGTTTTGAAGCAATAAAGATGGGAGTCTGAGTCATCTACAAGTCACATCTAAAACCCCAGATTTGACATGTTAGTTGTCTACAATTCATGATATTTTACTCATTTCCCAGAATTGGATGACATCTAAAACCCCATATTTGACTATAAAAATCTTTAGAATTGGATGAAAAAAAAAGAAATATATATATATATACTCATTTCTCAGAGGATGAAGGGAACAGTTCATAGGAAACATCAGAAACCATGTTGTTTCTCTGTATTTTTTTTTTTTACACTGTTCCTGCAAAACCAAGCCAAAGGTTTTTTCTTTAACAGCTCCCCCTTTGCAGGAACTCGTTTGGTGAAGATCCACGAACAATCAGGGTTTGTGGTTCTTTGAAGGGCAACAACTAGTGTGTAATTCGTGGGTTTGAGGTGGTCAGTTGCATGCCCTATTGTTTGGGGGATTGGTCAACATCTACACCCTCAATTGTAGGGTCTATCGATGGTCTCTCGGTGCCAAGTGTGCGGTCTCTAGTCACTCTAGTCGACACTCACCGTGTATACAGCATAACATGTTTCCTTCGAGGATAGCAACATCTAGAAAACACGGGGTCCTCTAATTCTGCCCTTCAATCAGTCCATTTTTTTCTTCATCTGAGTCTGAGTCGATCAAATGATTTGTGTCACTTCTTAAAACTCATTAAACCACCATGTTTCTTAACATTGGTTAAGAAAAAAACTGTTGGCTAAAGCACCATCTCTGTTGGATATCCATGAATCGTTCCCCTCTGTCCCATGACCACGCGCCCTCCAGTGCCTCCATTTACTCTGGGGCCAAGAGTGCCTATACCATGGCAAGTCCGGGGGCCTGGTGTCCATGACGTCATGTGGCTATCTCCACATCCAAGATCTGGATGACCATGACTTAGTATTGAAAGCGATGGTGACAACTGGGGATCCCCCCAATTCACCCAAGTCACCCTCTGGTTATTTGTTACAGTTCGCCATGGAAAGATCCACCATTTGTAATAGGTAAACCATCTATTTCTATGGGTCATTTATACCATGGCTATGTTAAATAACCAGAGGGTATGTATATATATATATAGATATAGGTCCATACTAGCAAACTTATTGTTGTGGGAATTATTAATTTTAATGGTTGGGGATACTCTCCGCTACTCAACCATGGCTTGCTGGAAAATCCACCATTTAGCTGGATGCTTTTTCCCAGCTGGAAACCTTCATTTGGCTCGGGGAGTTTCCAGCCAGCCATGTTTGATTACTAGAGGGTAACCATAAACCAATACAATTTATGGCATAAGCATAACATGGAGGACAATGGCATTATATAGAAATATGATGAAATACGATGAAATATGTATAATATACAATAATATATATATATATTATTGCCACTATTACTATATTATTACCACTATTACTAGTATTGTCACTATTATCAATATTTATGTATATATATAAGGAAATAATTTTGAGCTTTCAATGGCTTATTGATACCATTTGTCATATTAGTAAATGTAATTTGATGTAGTGTTTCGTATTGTAGCCACAAACAATAAGGGTGACAATTTCGCAAGTCCTCTTCTTTCCGAGGTGTCCAAAGTGGATTGTTTTATAGAAACGTTTGACCCGTAAATAATGGAATATCCGAATATCCAATGTTTTTGACTGTTTACCACCATAATCACAGTGACATCACAGGAAATCATATCATCATTGTTTGGGTTAGTCTATTTTTGGACAACCGGGTATTTGCTTGGATGCCGGCGACGACGGAAATATATCTGGCTTCATTGCGGAATGGTTTTTGTTGATCCTAAATATGTTTGTGGCCGTTGTTGATCCTAAATATGTTTGTGGCCCTGATAACAAATTACCTTCAAATATTTGACATATATGGAGGTTTTATCTATTAACCATGATGACTATCCATAGCTATGTTAAATTACCGGAGGGTATATGTTGGGAGAGAATTTGCTTCCTGTACCTCTCCATTTCCCACCACGAATGTCATCCCAAATCTGTGAGGTGGGCGATATACTGCAGGCTATACGCCGAAGAGTGGCGTGTGGGGAGCTCGGTTGCGCTGTCCAGTGCTGAAGAAATGGTACCGCTTCCTGGTTGGTAGACCCAAGAATTAACACGCTCGCCTCCCCTTTTACCCGAATTGGGTTGGATCAGCAATTCCCACTAGTTGTTTATTTTGGATTTCCACATTGCGGGGACCTTGTAGATGCCAATATGTATAGATTTATACTGATTGGTGGTTTGGAACATGAATTTTATTTTTCCATATATTAGGGAGAATCATCCCAACTGACTTTAATATTTTTCAGAGGGGTAGGTATACCACCAACCAGCATGTATATGTTTCATTATAGTCATCACATGTCATCACTGTGTATGGTTGGAATCCTGATTGGAATGCACATAGACCAAGCAAAACCCAGGAGTCGCGTGGGCAGGAAACAAAATCTCCCTAACTGGAGGTTTTCATGGAACTTCATATAGAGGTGTGGGATGTTGGATTGCAATGTTTGATTACCAGAGGGTGACATATAATCTATAATATAATATCCATATATATTACTTTATATATATATAATATCCATATATCATTACATATATATATATGATATATATAATATATATATATAAACATATTTGTCATATACACTGTATATTGATTGGGAACCAAGTTTTATGGCTCCAAAAATCCGGGGAAAGTTCCCCAAGAGTCACCTGGGAAGTTGGTGTCACGTGTCACGTCGTTTGACACGTACACCATGAGACCATTACACCATACCCTCTGGTAAACGTTTACATAACTATGGAAAATCACCATTTTTAATGGAAAAATCCACTATAAATGGTGATTTTCAATAGCTATTTTGACATAACCAGAGGGTATCCCATATGCTCCATGTACGGAATATTTACCAACATTCGCCCTACAAATCACCCAGTTATGTAGGTATACCAGCACCATGGAGCATCTGGGTATTACACCCTCTTAAAAAATTATTATGGACCCCCAAAAGTGGCAAATTCCAACAAGAACAATCTTCCAGATCCCATTTTTGGGGTTCGTTAAAGGGGTATAACCAGCTACCACTCGTCGCATGGGTTGCTGCGGGCCTCACGTTTCAGGTATGCCAAGTCAGTGATGTACACACCCTCCGTGGGGATGAGGCGGCAGTTGAAGGGAACATCTGCAGCCGGTGGCGTTATTGGGGGGTTCCATATTCATTGGGAATCCCCAATAGCTGGATGGTTTATTTCATGGACAATCCCAATCTAAAATGTATGATTTGGGGATAACTACCCCCATGTCAGGAAACCTCCATGTTTTGGATACTGTGAACATCTGTAAGTTTTTGGAAAATGATAAAACTTGGGATCTTATTAGAATCTTAGAAACCAGTTTCTGAGGATAGAATAAGGATAGAATATAACAATGTTTAACCAACCATGTTGTAATGTGTTCCGCCACTTTTTCTCGGATGTTCTGGTGCAAGTATCCCCAAAGGGCCAAACGTTTGAACCTGGTGAAAGATGGATGCCGTGCTGTAAACATGCGGGTAACCCACTCTGTATTTCTATTGAAACCGGTCCTGGGAAATTAAGCAAAACTGGAACTGAAATTGTGTATGTCTATTTCTCTGATCATGCGGCATATTCAATCATATTCAGGCATTGTGCTTTGCACTGCACGTGCTTCATAATGAGTCGTAGCTAAATGTTAAATTGAACACGTTTCCCATCGACGAGCCGTGACGAGTTTGGTATTCATTTTTACGCGGAATCCTTTGGAAGGTTGACATAGAAAAGCTGGACGAGCTGTGAGTGTTTCATCTGTCCTGTGCAACATTTTTTTTATCAATGGGAGATCTCCAGGATCCTAAAATGGAGGTACGTTAGTACCATATAAGGCCATATTTTGGGGGGATATTCCCTGAAATTCCCATTGATATAACGAAAAAATCAGAAGTCAGTCTGTTCACGTACTTGGCATTCAAAAAGTGGCTGGGAATTCAACTGCCGTTAAATTTGCCAAAGTGTTTGACATATTTTGTAAGACTATTTGGTGGTTCATCCCACTTACTAAGTAGGTTATAACCCCAACTATAAGTGGATTAAGCCTGCTTATCCCACTTATAACCAGGGAATACCAGGGATATAACCTACTTAGTAAGTGGGGTGAGCCACCAAGTAAGGTTAGACTGAAATGTTCAGCATCCAGATTGACATGAGATCCGCTGTCCAAAATTTGACCCAGTGTATGGATTGTTTCCTTCAAAGCAAACCATTGATAGTTGGATGTTTAACCCTATACAATAGTTACATGATGTTACATCATAATAGTTACATCATGTTTAATCCATGTTTAATCCATGTGTGTATCCCCAAAACTGCCATAAACCATAGCATTTGATGGGCCATGGGAAAAACGCGATTCATGGTTAGTAACTGGGGATAGGTATAACCCCCCAAAAAATCCCAATGAAATAATCCAGTTACTAACTAGTTTTCCCTAACTCCATGGCCCATCTACTCGTAGAAAAACTGACTCTCAAAGGGATCGATTCGATGGGGAAAATTTCGAAGGGAACACTGATCTGTCACCCCGGGAAGATCCCACAGTGCCAGTCCGTACTCGCCGTTCTCGCGCAAGAGTCGGGACGCCTTTGGAACGCCTGAGGAACGCCGTTTTTTTCATGGAAAGAAATGTGGTGGATCCTATTTATGGTGGGAAAAACCATGTCATAAACCACCCATTCGGGAATGGTTTATAGAACCTATTTATGGTGAAATTGAGGATGATTGATTTTTGTTTTACCAACATTACCTGTATTTGATCATCCCCCTTTAGATATTCCTTATAAACCAGCGGAAGCCGGGTACCGATGGCACCGCTGTTTCGGGGCAGTTTATAGAGATGTTACTTTTGAATGTGGTACACTCAATCACAATCAAACTTCATCTGTGGACCAAATCATCTTGGTTTCACCAAATGATGGCTGAACATGTCCCCCTGAATCTGCCCATTTTTCGATGTGCAGGGATTGCCCATAAAAGACCCGGTCGTTTAGAGCAGTTTCTAGTTTCTGATCCCGATTGCGATAGCCATAAATGGATGTAAATGGTGGTATGTGTGTATATAATATAATATTAATATATATTTATATATATATATATATCATACCATGGTATACCCCTTTTTCAGCATCAAAATGGCAATGATTGGTACATACTGTTTTCCATTTCGACAGCCATGGGCGTCTTCCCAGGTCCGGGCTACACTCCCATGAGCAGTCAGTGCCCCATGCCACATGCATCCAGGGCGTCGGTCTTCGGCGTATCTGGATTCCCAGCTACATCACTTTCGGATCTCAAGAATTCTGTATATGTCAAGTATTTGTTGGAGGTTATGCCAACTAAATATCCCGGGACTTCCCGGTTGGGTGATGTGAAGAAGTAGGACATGACAACTAACCCCTGATGGTTATGATTTAAATCATGGTTCAACAGCTGACTTGGGCCAAGCCGGGCTGAGGAGGCTTGGTCCCTTTGCTGAAACCCTCCATGAATCTCCAGAAAATATGACTCTATGGAATATTATGTAAATATATGTAGTGATATGTAATGACATAAATGTACGTATGTACAATGTGGGGCCCCCCAGTGATGTTAGATGGTTTATAAACCCCATGAATACTATAGTTATAGGTACCATAAAGTATAGTTATTGGAGTTATAAACTGATTTTGTACTGATCTGCCATGATTTCTAGATCATTTGCAGGGACTTATTTTGTGGAGATCCAAATGATTGTGCGGTTTGCAAACGTTCTTCGGAAGGTACGGCGCAGCCACTCCAACGGCGGTGCGAACCCCCACGTCCCGTGGCAAAAATGCTTAAGAAGGGGAATCAACGTAACACGCAATTGTGATACAGTAGTTAATATTAGTAATAATTAGTAACTAATAATATTATCTTGATGTTAGTAATATTATTAGTAACTATTATTTTTGTTTGTAAGAATTAGCAATTAATCACATTTATTGTTAATATTGTTAATTAATCATAAGTGTTCTTTTTGTTTATCAACCATATGTTGTTTTTTTTGGGTGAAATCTTCTAATCCAGCATGATGTCAGAAACCAAAGAATACATCTGGGCTAACCACGTGAGATTGAGGGCTAAACATGATGATGGCAAAAAGGGCTTGTGGCTCAGAAATGCGTGTGTTTGCAGGGGCAACAGATGTGATGGTTTTTTTTGTTGTATCCTTTTCCCATGTCCGGGATGAACCACAACAATCCACAACATCTTGGAGAAGATCTGTTTTTTTCCGCGAGAAACTGAGATTTCAACTTGTAAAAATCGCATAAAGGATGTGTTTTTTTACTGTAGATTCATCTGCGTAGAACAAAGGTCAGCATTAAAAGCGAACTGGGGCCACAAAACTTCTGGGTGGGTGTGCTGGCGTCAACACCTTATGCGACTTACCCAACGATGTGCAGAAATATCTATAGCATCTACTGTACCATTCATCCATGGAGAATAGGTATCATGTGGTTATAAGAATTGAATATCCTCTAGATGATCTACCCAACAGTAGATGTGTAGAAATATCTAGCACCTACCATTTATACCATCATCCATGGATTTCTTAGGAAAAGCAGAGCCATTCTTTTGGCAGGTACCCTCTGGTGTCGTATAGCTATTGAACATGGCCCAGTCGAAATAGTGGATTTACCCAGCTAGAAAATGGTGATAACTTCCATAGTTTTTTGTTAACGTTTACCATAGGGTAAACCTCCATTTTCCTATGGTTTTCCCATGGTTTTCCCATGGTTTTCCCATGGATGGATAACAAGGACCATAACTATACCACATCTTGGACATCTCCGGGCCAAAACATGCCAAGGATCGGCGCCGGCACGCCAGGCACAAGCCCCGGTCGATACAAGTTTTGTGGTACATGGCTATGGGTCAATTTGTTTTGACCCAATAAACCACAGATAGTATCAACATGTGAGTAATAGCCATGGCATCCAAATGATTAGATGAAAAAAAATGCTTACGATAATTTAACCATTATTTAAATTAACCTGTATTGACCTCTCCATATTAACCATCAAATTCACCATCAGTTTGTATGCTTATTGTTACATGGATATGTTAACCTGTATAAAAACCATCATTTTTTTTCATTCGCCGCCAAGCTGCTCGGGTGCCAGACTTAGCCAGACTTAGGGCCATGAGGTTGGTTTGTTTCAGCTTGGTGAATCGTTGTTGGGTCTGACAATTCATGAGGATTCAATGGGAGTTACCCTCTGGTAAACTAACATAGCTATGGAAAACCACCATTTTTAATGGGAAAATCCACTATTAATGGCCATTTTCAATAGCTACGTTAAATTACCAGAGGGTAATGGGATTAAGTGGTGATTTAATGGGATTTAGTAGGATTTAATGGTGGTATAGTTCATGTCAATGGATCGGTTTAATGGACAAGAATTACAGGAAAACCATATTTAGCCCATGATCTTAGTGGGACAATCTATGGTTTCCGCTTAAGATTTTCCCAAGAGAACCATAGAATTTTCAATCCATTGATTAGGGTTTAGGGTTTAGGGTTATGATAATTTACCCAGATCTATGGTTTCCGGTTAAGATTCTCCCAAGAAAACCAATCCATTGATTAGGGGATACCTCAAACTTGTCCTTTCTTTGGGCCATGGCCACGGCAACCATCCATTTTTGGGGCCGAAAAAATGACAAACCCCGCTGGCCAGGTTCCGGTTATTCACCTTCCATCGCTCCAGTGACTGCCGATGAATGGGGGGTGAAGTGAAGTAACTGAAGATATGAGCTATGGTCAATACTCATGGTTAATAACCATTAAAAACGGGGCTAGTCATCCAATGGTTCAGGATGGGATTTATAATAACCATTATTTTTGGATCCTTATTATGGATGGGATGACCATCAACCATATAGTGAGTATTGA
>Ga0126342_10014178_pt1 | contig 14088 bp, 14 predicted proteins | sample Cyp1metagenome_FD_92528 | JGI IMG/M metagenome (GOLD analysis project Ga0126342, IMG submission 92528) | Coral microbial communities from Lord Howe Island, Old Settlement Bay, Australia - Cyphastrea 1 metagenome | ecosystem: Host-associated > Invertebrates > Cnidaria > Coral ...
CGCAAGGCAGAGGCACAAGGGACACCCACAGGGGAGTGGGTGCCCAAGCATTTGCTAAAAGCCAGAGCTGCGAAAGCCACATGGGTGGTCTCATGTTTAGACCTGAAAACGTAAGTACATACATGTTGTTTTACTCCAAGAAGAAGAACTTCGAAACACTTGTAGCAGTGGAATGATGATAATTTTACAGGACACTCATAAAATCGCGGGTAAAAACAACACAAACAAACCCTACAAACATCGCAATTTGCTTGTCTTTGCCGGAAAAAAAAAGAACAACATGGATTCATGTAGATGTTCGATGATGTTCCCTTTATATAACCAATCTGTTGAACCTACTTCAAATGGATGTCCGCCTATTGACCTATTGCAATCCACCAAATGGGCATTGCGGCTTTGGTCCCGTGAGCTCAACAACCACTGAGTTCATTAGATAGGCTACCAAGACATCCCCAAAAAATGGCGGTATGTTTATGTTTGTTATAGTTGTAAACAACATTTGGAACAAGTCAATATTGGCTAATAAAGTCATTTACACATCTCATATTTTAAAGATATCTGGTTTCTTTGCAACTTCCCCTTTTTTTCTTTCCCTGGTATCATGGGTTTCACATTGAAATCGTTGGTGTTTTCAATTGTTCATCTCCCTAGGCAGCTCGCTAGACCTCTGGCAGTTTCCGGCCAGTCAGAAACGGATCGTCGCGGAACCTGAGATGGTGAAATGCTCAAAATGAAAATGAATGAATATCCTCTCTTTCTCTCCATCTGCCTATGCGTAATCATGTGTAATATATATATATATATACATATAATCATATTATAACTATAAATATATATATATGTATAATATATACGTATATATATATATACACACGCACATGTGGCTTTATGCATATGTGTTCTGGTAGTCCATATGTCAATCAATGTCAATTATATTGTCATCAGCCCTACAACCCATCTGCTGCCCTATGGGCCGGTTGCAAAGTCCTGCTAGGACCCCCAGCCCATCTGCGGGAAGCGAACTGCAGCAGCTGAGTATACGAACAGACCCGAAGAATGGCTGGTCATTGGTCCAATGAAACCCATCCAACGTTGGAAGTAGATGTGAGTAAAAAAAAACCGGTGGTGAATCTAGACCTTTGCGCTTTCCAGAAAACAATCCTACAGGCTGAAAACTTGCTATATTCCCTTATAAGTCTTATAAGTTCCAAAAGAAATTGGTCAGAATTGTGCACTCATGTCCGCACTCTGCTCAGCTTTACCTGGATGTGCATCCCAGTTAGTAAATGGGTATGGTAAAGGCCAAAGTATGACCCAGCTCTATATCTACAGTACATGGGTTATTTAACCATTCTTAGCCACTCACCAACTGGGATGCACCCCCAAGTAGCCCACATTCCAACACGAATGGTGCTGGAATGGGGGCTGGCCACGATCCCTGCCTGTTGGGAACAGGTCCCAAAGACTGTGCGGCGTTGAGGCTGTCGTCCTGATCGAAAGGTTTGATGTGGAAAAGTGAACTGACCCACAGTCCAATGATGTCCAATATAGCCAGTGCATTGAACCACCTCTTGAAAACAATACGAAAGTCTACTTATAAGTTATTGTAGTTAGATACCCATAAATCTCCATTGTTGATGGTTAAAACCTCATAATTTCCTGGTTTTTCATAATCCCCATTGGTCAAAGCCTGGAGGAAGGACTGGCGCAATCTGTGCAGATTCTGCAGGCCAAAGCTCACAGAATGTGTACATCTCTGGTTGTTGATATGTATGTGTATATATATATATGTGTGTGTGTGTGTTGAATATATATATATGATCCATATATATATATATATGATCCATACATATATATATATATATATTAATATTTATATGATATACTAATATGATATACAGTATATCATTATATCTATATATTATCATATATGTGAATTATAGATAGTTGCATAATTGTATATATATAAAACCAGCGGATCCTGGAGTCAAGGTTTTCCTCCACGCAAATTCTTAACCGTTCAGGCTCGGACAGCTTCATGATGGAGGTAAGGTGGCTCCTCCTGGTGGGCGATTCTGAATGGCTACACATTCAATGGTCATTTCAGGAACCTAAAATGGAGGTACTGTACCATATAAGGCCATATTTTGTGGGTAGGTATATTCCCTTCTTGTAATTCAACATACCTATGAAAGCTGGACAAGTTTGCAGAAGATTTACATGTTAAAACCTATAGAATTTGGGATTTTCCATAACTATGCATAATACCCCCTGGTAAACTAACATAGATATGGACATGTGATAAGTAAATCATCGACTAGAAAGGCCATGTACAAAAACTATATTAGATTGTATAGCTACCAGGGAGTAAGTGTACTTGATATATTCCAGTAAAAAGACTACCGTAGCATTTAGATGCATAAACATCATCTATCCATTGCTATTTATATGAATATCATTCGACCTAGATCTATGTCCCCAAGCTACCAGTATCTACCAGCTTTCGTGTGCTACTCGACATGGAGTTTCAAACACCAGCGTCTCGGAGGCCATAAAAAAAACATACCAACCAATTACCTGCATACCATTACTATAGGGGTATACCCAATTTCATGGCACCCCAACGTAGGGAGGGTCTATTTTGGGGTTTACCTCCTCAATTGATTGAAGACTTCTCAAAGTCCATTGAATTTCCGCCTTAAAATGCTAACAGCATGATAGGAAGGTGCATTTGTCAACGCCCAAGACCCAGGCGCAGTTGGAGTCAATTCAAAATATGGGTCTGCACAGAACTGGGGTACTGTATACCCCATTCTGTGATATCTACATATTTTATGGCCAGAATAATATGAAAAATGAAAAAGCTCCTATGGGGTACCCTGTTTTAAGACAAAGCCATATGAAAGCATCTTGAAACTTTCTGAGCGCAAAAGTTTGACCTATGTCCATGGACAAACACAGTTTGTAATGTATTGTTTCCATTATACTCGTAGATGTCTGAATATGTCGGAAACCAACAAGCGACCACAATGATCCTTTTCCGTAGCCAGACCCAGACTTTTTGGTTTTCCCTCATCTGAATGAAAAGGAATACACACATTTTGGGATCTGGGCGAAAAATTGCGAAAAGGTATACCATGGTATATCAACCCCTCGACTGGCCCAACCTCTACCTCGTCAAAGTCATGGGCGAAGGGTTCACGATGACGATGATGCTGGCAGCCATGGAACCACCAAGGATATGGCTTCCAGGATTCCAGGTTGCGCACTGCCAGTTGCTTCGCATCTTCCACATTTGACATACTCAGCAATTAGCTTTATATACATATAATTACATATATACATATATTGCATACACTGATGTATACATATATACATGTGTATATGTATATATATATATTAATCAACATTGATTAGCTTTGTGTTTGATATGTTTTGCCTTTGAGTTCATTATTCTATACAACAGGAGATCGGCGCCTCCCGCATTTCTCGAGCAGCTTGGGGAGTCTCTGGTCGCGCTTGGAGTTCTTCGCCTTGGTGTCCATGAATCACCGGAAGTTTGATCATTTTGGGCGGATATATATATATATATGATATACAAATATATGATATGTGATATGTGATATGTGAATATGTGAATATGTGAATATATGTGATATGTATATCGATTTATTCTCTCATGAAACCAGTAAGCTATATCACCTAGCCTACTGAATATATGAATATATTTATGACACCAACTGGATCAAAACAGGGATCGTTGGCACCAAAAGAGGGTTTGAACACCGAAACCGGACATATTAACCCTCAATGCGGAGGTCTAGGATCCAGTTCGAAAATTCTTCGCCACAAACAAAATGGATGCCCCCTATATTACTTGGCAAATCTGGAACTTTAGGGCGAACAGGGATAACCTGACCTTATCTAAGGCAAGTTTCACCAGATTTCCGGTCAACGACAGGGTCCACAAATGGACAAAACACAAGGATGGAAAAATTGGATTTTGAGTTTGTGGTGCCTCATGATTTTCCATTGTTTTTTTGGTATGACATACATTAAATGGCCATTTGGATCCATTTGGAGGTCTACCCATTTGGGGATGGGTCAAAACCCTGGTACCTAGTGAACCCCAAAATAGCTGGTAAATGGATGTTCATCCCACTAAAAATGGTATCTATATGTATTGATCCATACCCAAATTTTCAGACCGACCCATCAATTCTGCCATTGGTTTCTTTTTGGGCAACGGCATCCACGGCTCGCTCGGCTCCCAGGGCGGTTCCCCAACTGGACGCCAGTGAAACAAACAATGGTAAGCGTTGTGAGACCAGACTGTGACCTGGGACTTCATGGGAAACTTAGCATGTTGTTTTTCCCCAGTTCTACAGTTTGTTTTTTGGATGTAAACAAATAGATACTTATATAACAATATATACATATATATGATTATATGATTATATATGACATGTGATGCAAATAAATCAATTAATATAATAATACGGCGTATAGTAGATTATATTAGTAACACGGCACCATGTATGTTTGCTTCAAACGGTCAGAACGGTTTTCCGTGCTATCAGTTGCATCGCCCGTGTTGGTTTGACATGGTCTATACTAACCCCGACAAAAATATAGAAAGGCAATTGCCGACTGAATTTTGGTAGGATTTGATTTGTTTTTTTTTTGTGGGGGATTATGCTACAAACCCCCCGTTGCAGCAAACACACAATGGGTCACTCCCACTGCGCAGCTGCCCATCGCACCGTTCAAGGCCCGTTCAGGGCCCATCGTCCTGCGGCACCGGCGCGTAGCCCGTCTTTTCCCTCAACTTTTGCGCCACTGTCTGCGGCATGATGCCGAACCTTGCGTAGCACCACGAGGGTCAACCCTGAACAGGGTGCTTTCAACACCCAAGGTAGCCGTGATGAGCAAGCCTGTTGAAAAGGGGATCATTTGGGGCCCAAAGAAACAGATCCAATACTATATTATATCAGGATTGCTTAGCGTGTGGTGGATTTGTTTTAAGATTATGCTGAACTATGTTATTTGCTGATAAAGATTGCAAATATGTTTGGTCTTCATCAAAGTTTCACTATTTCCCCAGGGATCCATCTGCGGGGTGAACCACAACTTTATGCGTGTGGGTATGACTGGATAAATCAACAGAATGTATCATAATGTATGTATGTAATGTAACGTAATGCAATGCAATGCAATGCAATGCAATGTAATGTAATGTAATGTGTAATGTATGTCATGTATGTCATGTATGTCATGTATGTCATGTATGTCATGTATGTCATGTATGTCATGTATGCAATGCATGTAATGTGATGCGTGTAATGTGTGTAATGTGTGCAATGTGTGTAATGCATGTAATGTATGTAATGCATGTAATGGATGTCATGCATGTAATAGATGTAATGTATGTAATGTATGTACTGTGTGTGTAATGTATGTAATGTATGTAATGTATGTAATGTATGTAATGTATGTAATGTATGTAATGTATGTAATGGATGTAATGCGTGTAATGTGTGTAATGTGTGTATTGCGTGTAATGTGCGCAATGTGTGTAATGCATGTACTGCATGTAGTGTGTGTGTAATGCATGTAATGCATGTAATGCATGTATTGCATGTAGTGCATGTAATGCATGTAATGTATGTAATGTATGTAATGTATGTAATGTATGTAGTGTATGTAATGTATGTAATGCATGGTAATGCAATGTAATGTAATGTATGTATGTGTGTATGTACATATCTATACACACCACGTGAACACATTGCAAAATGAAAAGTAAAAAAGACCTCTGGGTCGAGCGGTCTTATATTCTTACCCATACCCTTATTGGGATAGTCGTAGGTGGACATGCAGTGGCTGAGTATGTGCCTCTTGAAATCCTGTGTCAGGGCTGTCCTGGATGCAAAGGGAATCAAAATAATCAATAACTACAATCAAATACAGCATATTAGTGAACAATAATAATTAGTAATACGTAATACAATTCACAAGTATAAGACAATTTTTTCTGGGTATTGCTCATGTACCATGCGCATCCTAGATGTTGGAAAGCTGCAGGATTTTAGCATCCAGTTCCAGTTCCAAGAAGCTGCATCAAGACGTGCAGAGTGCCGACCAAGAGCATGGCAAGAGCGGCAGCCAAGTGCACCAAGGAGAGAAGTGAGGCGAAACAGGCCTGAATTTATGTCGACATGGCCTCACAAAGATTAGCCACCTATAGATTATTCTTGATTGAGGAGTATCCTGGTGATGATGGGTGATTTGGGGACTTCCCAACTCAAATTCTATGTCTATTGGGTGCTGGGGCTAGGGAGGAGAGCTACCCCTGCAGCAGCAGCAAGCACTTAAAAAAGGGGTCCCGGAGTTGACTTTCGGGATCAGGCGAACCCGTGGGGAACTTCCCGTGGGGATGGGCGTTCTGCTTATCACATTGCTCTATAGTAATTTTCCAACGTTGCTACATGTTGCTACAGTCTTTGGGTCTCTAGGTCAAGTCTTTACCAAAACAAGCGCAAAACATGAGCCGAGAGACCCACATTGCCCCTTGATAGATGTAGAAAAGCCCACGACCTGCGCTGTTTCGGAGCCAGGCATTTGCATAGTGGGGCCCCCAAAGGATAGCTAAGGTGACCTCCAATAACTATGGCAACTATGATCCTTATAACATCTTAAAACATCTTAAAACATCTTATAACATCTTATAACATCTTATAACATCTTATAACTACATAGTATACATAACTGTTAACTAGAATACTTTTTCGCGTACTATGCTATTCTTTAAAGTATTCAGGGCCGCTATATATAATTCTATATATACTATATATATATAATAGTGCCAACCAAATAAAGTAAATTACTATAGTTACATACTTTTTTTAGAAGCAACAGCTACATCAGGAACAGCATTCAGTCGCTTGTCCAACCTCCAGCTCGAGTCATGAAGTGTGCCTCATCCATGATGAGGTCCTGAAAAAAAATGTGGATCAAGTCATGGGGGCCAAATGGGGGTCGCAAGTCTTTAACCAGCTTTTTATCGCTTCCTGTGTATATATCTATATTATGTACTAATACACGTATTGTAAAATACGGATATCTATAAATACAATGTGTATATATATATATACGTATATAGAGTTATGTATATATATATGGTTATATATATATAATTATATATGTATGGTGTGTTTCAAATCTTAAACATGGGGACCTCCCAGAGCCATAGGTTCCCGCTCAAATAAAACAGCAATTTGGAATGGATTTAGGCTCAAGTCTCAGACCAAACATGAGGGGAATCACAGGATTTTGCGACCAAGAAACAGAGCGAGATAATAGGACGAATACACAGAAGGAGATATCACAAACCCGTGACTGTGTGAGAATGACTCCTCAAAGTGAAAAAAAAACGACAAGTGTCATGATGAGCAACAATGTTCTATTATGTTCTATTTACATGACCACTGTATATACTATACTATAGCAACAAGTTGTCAAAGAAAAATGGACCCAGAAACTTGAAGGATATTGGACTGTAGACAGTAGTACGTTGGCCTTGGCAGTTGGACAAACCTGAAAAAATGTAGTTCCATCTGCCGCAATGGGAGGAGTCCTATGGTTTTCTAGATGCATGTAGAGTATGGACTATAGACCTTTTCGTAGACATCCTGCAATGATTTGGCCCTGGGTTTCAAATTGTGGTTGCATTCATAAAGCAAAACAACTAAAACTAACCATCAACCAGCAGTTTTTGCAGGGAGAACAAAAACTGATCATTCCCCTCCTTCCACTCCACCGCCCTTGTACTTGCAGGTTTATCTGAGTTACAAAGTGGTTTGTAACCCTGGCTACCAAGTCCTCCCCTTAGCTCGGGTGGATCCCATTGATAACCACGGAAACTCACCAGGCTGGCTTTTGCAAATTCATCAGCAGGGTTCATTGGCATTCATTGGTTCTATCGCAGCGTAACTCCAATCATGCTTTGTCAGTCATATCATAATTGGTATCACTCAAACCAACAATAATAATGCTATATCGTCACCATGCTTTTATATAGATGTAAATATGATAACATCCCAATACTAAACACCCCCAATGTCTGGTATGAAAGCTGTGCTTCCATCCCCGACATCCACCATTTTACCCCTCCCTGACCCCCGTCCTGGTAATGGGTGACCCCAGGCACCATGGCCACCCAGTGCGCCGGCATCTCAAAGAGCATGGTTGTCACTGCGAAGATGCCCTGGAAGCCACTAATGACCTGAATTCTGGACAAGTCTTAGGGAAATCCTGCAATGGTATACCCTCTGGTAAACGTTTACATAACTATGGAAAATCACTATTTTTTTGATGGGAAAACTCACTATTTCTATGGCCATGTTCAATAGCTATGTTAAATTACCAGAGGGTATATTAAGTGCATATATTCATTCAAAGGACCCCTGGCCCTATTCAAAGGGATGCTGTTTAGCTCTGCAAGGGTCGGAGGCAGCTTGGCTGCGAACAAGCAACAAAATGCACTGAGGTAGCCCAAAATGGAAAATATTGGTCATATTTTAATTTATAATTTTTGAAAAAAATAAATAAATAAAATATAAAACATAGTTTTTCATATTTTTTTAGAAGGGGGCAGGGTACCCTTCTGCTCAACGACCTCGTCCCACACCCCACAACGCAGAAACCATATTTTTTTCATAGGTGTTTTTTCATTATTTTGCTGCCCAATTCCATCAACTTTAAATTAGCAACCCTTTGAATAGATCCCCAGAGATGAAAAAAAATCTGTATATATAATAAAAATATATATACAATATACAACAGAAAAAAAAAAAAAAAAAAAAAGTAAAAAAAAAAATAAAATAAAAATATTAAAAAAAAAAAAAAAAAAAAAAACATATAGGTAAGACATAGATTAGAATATAGATATTACAATATTTGTAGGATATAAGTCCAAACTTCATCTATCTAGGGCAGGGGAAAAAACATGTGTTTACAATATATTACAATTGTATTTCTTGCATCCACCATTCATTGAAAAACAATTGCGTTGCAACACCCTGCCAATTCCAATTGCAAGTAAGGCACCGCCCACGCCCTCTTCCATCTAAGACTTTTTTTTGAAAAAATGATGGTTGGGGTGTCAGCAATTTGAAATTATAATTACAGTAGATTGTAACTTGTTGGTAATTTGAATCATTAAATCTATAGTCTATAATCAACTAGGTAATTTAACATAGCTATTGAAAATGGCCATTTATAGTGGATTTATCCACTAAAAATGGTGATTTTCCATAGCTATGTTAGTTTACCAGAGGGTAATCTATTACAACCAGATGGTGTAACCAGTTGAGAAACTGTTCCATCCACTGCTCCGGTCATGAAACCACCCAGCGACTGAAAAGGGGGACAATCACCGCGACAGAACCACTTGCTGGGATGATCCTCCAAGGGCTAATCTGGCCTGACAATGGAGCATCCCCTAGGCCCTAGTTATATATATATAATGTATATGTATGTGTATATATATACAATTATATACATATATATATATATATACATATATATATATACATCCATTGTAAGATGTTGGTTTTGAGAAATGAATTGAACGCAGGGTGCAAATGGGAGATCAGATCCCCTGTGAACTCAATTACCCTTGGGGTAAAACATTCCATACATGGACGATCTGTGACTGGTTACAGCCCAAAAAAGTCAGATGGAACCTCAAAAAAACGGCAATTTCAATTAGGAAAGTCAGCTTCCTCATGTGGGGTCCACACTCGTTTTCCGGAACAGTGATTTTTGTGGGTGGTAGTTTGAATTCCTCAAACGAAGCGGTGATAAATGTCCAACTCATGATCCTTCCAAACAGGAATGGTAAATGACCAGAGCAGAGTAGGTCATTGTTGGCATGGCGCAAGACCCAGTGAAAATTGACCCCCAAATATGTGGAAACTGGCAGAGTATTAAATGCCGATGCTAGATGCTAGATCACCCAAAGTGTCAGGATCTTGATGCTGACCGCCCAAGGGCTGCTTGGATCCCAAAATTTCTTTCGAGAAACAAACTTTAAACGCACCAAATCCATCCAAATCCCTTCATTTATGGTAGATCTCTCATCCAATGGGTTTTATTCCAAGACGCATATCTGGAAGGTCCCATCAAAACACCTGGCATAGCCAAGACCAGCCCTTTGGGCAAGGAGCTCAGGAGGAATTGCCCTTCAATAATCAAACAGTGCAATTAAAAATCCCTCATAAGTCATAAGTACAGATATATGCATATATATATATATGTTATAAATATTATATATATGATATGTATGTATGTACACAGATGTTTAGTGGCTGATTTTTCCATTAAATAAAAATTTCACTTATAGATGAGTTTCCCATTAACATCCTCCATGAAAATCAATGATGTTCCGTGTTCCCATCAAAATCCGCAATAAAGATTATTTTCCCACGAGAAATTTGATGTATAGTGAATTTCCAATTCCATGTTTGATGAAACCAGAGGGTATCTGCCCCACTTGCATATCTAAGCCACCCATGCCTCAGCTGCTGGTCAACCAGGTGTAGGGATGGAAGTGAAAAGTCGTTGAAATACCCAAAAACCAATAAAAAGAACTTTATCTGTGCTATTACTATTACACTATATTACATTCATGATAATTCCCGGTTTTTGGTGGTCAAACCCCTACATAGCTGTTGGTAAAATACCAATTTAGCTTGTTCCACCGGGTTGCTCCCCCAAATACAAGCGGGTAAATTGTCTAAATAAAGAGGTCACATCACACTGTTTTCCCCTGGTGGTTATCATTTACCTCTGCATATGGAGTTTTCCTAAGTCATGGGGGTACTCCCAGTCACCATCCAAGTCATGGATGATGATTTTAGTATTGAAACCTATGGTGACTTTGGGGATCCCCCATTTTAAGAACCCCTCAATCCCTCATATACCCTCTGGTTATTTGACATAGCTTTTAAAATGGCCCATGTGTACATGATTTATGGTGATTTACCTATTGAAAATTGTGATTTACCTATAAAAAATGGTGATTTACTTATTAAAAAAATGTGTTCCATTTCGCAAACCGTTTTTCAGAGGGCAGTCTCTACATCCGCAGCCGAGCCGAGCCGCTTTCCACGTGCAGCATCTCCATGAAACACGCCGCCAGCGATGCAGCCCCGGCGGCAAAGGCCAGCAGTCGCAAGCCCGCGGGGCCCTGGGCGATTTGATCCTTGATGCGCAGAAAAATGATGACATTTATCAAGAAATGTTCAATTCCCCCTTAATGATGGCATTTATTCCCCCACATTCCCCCACAATTTACAGTTTACCACGACAAATCGGTATGAATCAAGAAACACTGTGCTTTTAGCAAGAACACTCATGATTTTAATGGTGATTTTACGCAACATTGGGATCTGTGCAACACGAAGTGCAAAGGGATTCACCAACACAGTTGGGTTTCAGCAACAATCAATGGGTTTTGGGTACGGGGACGGATCAAGAACCACTAAGAAATTCCCATATTTGCATGGGTTGTATGCAAGAAATCAATGGGTTGCACTAAGGTAAATGGATGGTATGAATCCACACAATCGGTTGTATTGAGTCAGCTATCTAATTTTGGGTGTCAACAGTATCGAGCATTGGCTATAAGGAAAATTCACAGCTCACCATCCAAATAAAAATCTGGGAGAAATCATGTATGTTTGTCCCTGAACCCAATATGGGATCCAACATGGGACCCAATGTGAGACCCAATATGGGAACCAAAGAAAAAAAAACGAAAACTAAACTGGTTTGTGGTTGAGCCAGTTCCCATGCAATATTAGTATTAGTCAATTGGGGGGAGGCATCCTTTTTTTTTTCAGGGGAAAATAGCATGCAGGCGTTCATACCTGGTATTGTCTCAGAGAGGGTTCAGAAAATACTAGCCCACGATGGAACCACGAAAACCGAGATAAACTAAACAGAACTAAATAGCACTAAAACAATACTGTACCAAATAAAGCTAATGGGCAAAGACCCGGGCAAAATCCTTCATGTTTTTTTTTGACAACCAGGCTCACCCCTTCCCAATTTTCGGCCCGGCTATAGGGGCAATAGATAAAGCTGGAAAAAATGCTTTCTTCGAGTGATCCCCATCCTGAAACACTATTCTGACATAGTTTCTGACATACCATCTGGAAGTATATATGGCATATTTATTCTGACATTCTATCTGACATTCTTTCTGGCATATACTTGACATTCTCTCTGGCGTCTGGCTGACGGTGCCCACTGAGGTCTGGGGCTCACGGTTCAGGTCCGGCAGTGCCCACCTCGCGGTTGAGGTCCGGCAGTGTCCACTGAGAGCTGGCGCTCGCAGTTGAGGTCTGGCAGTGCCGGAGGAGAAGGAGAAGGGCGAGGAGGAGAAAGCAACTCTGATAAAATCTAGAGACCCTCACCTGGCAGGTGGGGAACTAGAAAAGGCTCCAAAAAGGATAAGGCTAGAACAGCCGAACAGCCTAGGAAAAACTAGCAAGCCTTGAAGAAGCTCGAAAAAGCTAGATGTTCCTGGTTTTGAAGAATTCCTAGATGCATTCAAGTTTTGGGAAGGAAACACCTAGCCTTTCTTAAGTCATGGTTTCTTCCTTTCATCTCTCACCCCCTCTTGAAGCCGTCCTGTTTGAAGCTTTGAAGCAGCCCCATTGGGTTTTGGAAGACGGTTTCACATTGCTTTCAGCTAGAAAGTTACTTTATATAATCATGCACCATTTTCTGAATCAAATACAGAATGCAGATGGGCCCATGCCAAGCAAAAACTCTGCCAAGCATCAGCAAACATCTGGCCCGCTCTGGCCATGGCCTGCAGAATGCTGGAAGTAATCAAAAACAACAGCTGGAAGATGCGCTCTCTGCCGGGTATGTACTCAGTATAGTTCTAAATAAGACCAATTACTTGATGGTGCTTAGTAGCGAATAGGGGAATGGGATGAGTGTTGACAGTTATTTTGTATCATTCCCCCATTCCCTACTAACAACCAGCAAGATTCTGGCCTTATACACATGGGGTTGTAAACCATAACCCTCCTTAATAATAAACCAACTTAGCTATCTAGGGGGCACCCTGGGTAGAAGGGAGCAGGTCAATTGGATGGAGGGCAAAAATTACACAATAGTACCGATTTCCCCACAATAGTGGCTATCATGTCGCTACAAATCCTGCAATAGGTTGGAGCGCCCCTGTTGTATCGTCATGGTACATCCATTTAATTTGTCGCTTGTTTACCAATACTTTGCCAATCGAAATTGACATTTGTAGGGGAACAACATTAACAAACTGGGGGGTTACTACAAAAAAATAAATGGCCTATCAGCATGTTCATACAGTTTCCCAATTCAACATGGTCATGTATAGAAATTTGTGTACCCACATCATTCCATCCAACATCCATTTGTAGCTTGATTCTTCCCTATTTTCCCAATGAAAATGGTTATTCATAGTTTGTTTTTCCTATATATTCCCCTATTTGTAGCTTGTTTTTTCTTATTTTTCCCACATTTTCTGCATATGTTTCCCACAGTTGTCCATATGTTTTTCCCACATGACTCCATATGTTTCTCCTATTCTTTCAATGATTTACACCGATATCTCTTCATATGTTTTCCCACATATATCCCATATTTTCTCAACATCCCAACGTCCCATCCCATCCCCCCCGGCGTGGCTGTCCCGGCGCCTGCCCCGTCGCCTTCGCCGCCTCCGAGGCGTAGTGCTTGGCGCGGTGCTGGACCTCAGGATCCGTGGCCCAAGCGGTGACCTGGCAGCCAGGATGGATAGATTTGATAGATCATATTTGTCTATATACTGTAGATAGTGGGATATATATATGTATATATGTGCGTAGTAGTGTATGTATACATATACATGTATGATATATGATACAAATAGTAGGAAACATATCTGGTTGGTGGTATACCTACCCCTCTGAAAAATATATGAGTCAGTATCATGAATTATTCCCAATATATGGAAAAATAAAAAATGTTCCAAACCACCAACCATATATA
>Ga0126342_10014179_pt1 | contig 14087 bp, 17 predicted proteins | sample Cyp1metagenome_FD_92528 | JGI IMG/M metagenome (GOLD analysis project Ga0126342, IMG submission 92528) | Coral microbial communities from Lord Howe Island, Old Settlement Bay, Australia - Cyphastrea 1 metagenome | ecosystem: Host-associated > Invertebrates > Cnidaria > Coral ...
AAGCAAGAAGACTCTAGCGAGCTGACGCTAGCTTTCGTGATAATGACAATAATTGCCAATAATGATAAAATGTAATTGAATAACGATGATGATGATGATGATGATGATGATGATGGATGATGATGATGATGATGATGATGATGAATGATGAATGATGAATGATGAATGATGAATGATGAATGATGAATGATGAATGATGAATGATGAATGATGAATGATGAATGATGAATGATAATGATGATGATGATGATGATGATGATGATGATGATGATGATGATGATGATGACGAGGACGCGGACGAGGACGAGGACGATGGAGAGGACGATGACGATGATGATGACGACGATGATGACGATGATGATGATGACGATGATGATGGTGGTGATGATGATGATGATGATGATAGATAGATAGATAATGATGATGATGACGAGGATGCTGATGATGATGATGATGATGATGATGACGATGATGATGACGATGACGATGACGATGACGATGACGAGGACGAGGACGATGATGATGATGATGATGGTGATGATGACGAGGACGCGGACGAGGACGAGGACGATGGAGAGGACGATGACGATGACGATGATGATGACGATGATGATGATGACGATGATGATGACGATGACGATGATGATGATGATGATGATGGTGGTGATGGTGGTGGTGGTGGTGGGGGAGGGGCGGGGGGGGGGCCCCCTTTCGCGTGAAAAATCACGTGATGTCCTTGAGCAGCCCCCCCAATACTTGCTAAAGCAAGAAGACTCCAGCTAGCTGACGCTAGCTTTTGTGAAAAGCTGCAGGTCCAAATCCTCCAATGCACCCTGAGAGTCGCTACCGCCTCAGGGAAAAAACAAACGTCCCGTTTGTTGTCTCATCTTTTAATGTGACTATATACGTGGGTTTATGATATTTCATCATATGTCATCATATTTCATCATATTTCATTGTGTTATATTGTATTTCATCATTTCACCCTTGATGTTTTTGACATATTTTTGAATCTCGACATATCCCCAAATATCCACAGGTGCCAGGGCGAATTACCACCTGGGCTGCTGACGCTTCTGGCCCTGCTGAAGGATCTGTTCCTAAGCCCAGTGGCCATCGGTTCTCATCGTTTCTGGGACGTGGGGGGTCACTCAAATTATAGCATGTTGCTGTTTGGCTTCAACATTGTCTTTACCCTCTGGTCATTTGACATAGCAATGGACAATGGTCCATTTATAGATGGTTCATGATGATTTACCTATTGAACATGGTGATTTTCCATAGCTATGATTGAACCACCAAAGGCTATATATATTCCTGGCAAGACTTTTTCTGGGACTTGCCATGAGTGACTCCCTATAGCCTTTAGCACGTGATAGGGGGTAGGCACCAACCCATACCCCACTTTCTGTGTCAACTAACCTTGGCCGGTCAGCACCCGCACCGTCGCAAGGTGTGATGCAACTGGGCACCCCAAACACATCTGTCGCGGGCAGCCTGCAGGCCAATGACCAACAGCCCAGGGGTCAACACCCGTCCAGCATGGCGCTATTATCCTTATCACACACACAATATATAACTATACATTATAATTATATATATATATATACAAGTCCGATCTTATTAAACTTCTGACCATGATCATGATCACCATTCTTATGGTCGCTCTAATTAGTAAGCCATGTTCGTATTGGTTCATGATTCACCCCAAGTATCACAGTCCCAGTGTTCTCCCCAGTCCCAGTCCCACCATCCACTCACCGGACCCTTGGGTCCCTCGGGTCGCGTTGCACCTGCCGTAGCTGCTCGGAGAGTTTCAACTTCTCCTGGAGCTCGTGCTTTTGCTCGGCCAATTTCCTGGGCGTAGCGGAGCGAGGTGGTTTTATTGCCCGAATCTGTAGAAAAGACGGAGAAAGATGGGAAAAACAAAAACTGATGGATGGAGATGATGCAAAATGAACATATGAAATGTTCGAAAGGTATTGTCATACCCTCTGGTAAATTAACATAAACCCTGGAAAATAGGCTAGTTTAAATGGAAACTAATCTTCCAACCCCTATGACTGCCAGGGTCTATGTTGATTTACCAGAGGGTAATTACATGTAATTGCTGTAGCTGTGGCATCCTGTGGCATCTTGGGAAACTCAAGGCGTTCTTCCTTAGCTTCCCAGTTACGGTAGTAGCTAATATGAGGTCATGTAATGTGGATACCATATCTCCGAACTGCTCCCTCCTAGCGGTTGGGCAGTCAGGTCGGTCAGGTCCAAGACATCAAAAAAGCTGAGGCGAGCACTCCCTTTTGCGATTCGCACCTCAAGGCTTTGGTTATCACAATGGTCTCACGGCCAACCAAATTCTTGTCAAATGTGTTGTGCCTTGGATAAAAACAAAAATTGGAACTTGATGTTGACGGGGATGTTCCAGTGATATTGAGGCTTGCGCGCGATCGCTCTGCTCGCAGTTCTGCAACCTCTGCCTGTTGAAAAGGGGTTTGCAACAAAGTGGGCTGTTTATTACGATTACAGTATGAACACACTTGAAACACACACACAATATATATATATATATTATATTTTTATATCATAAATTAACTATGATTATTACCATTCTTTCCTATGATTACTATCCACCATTTCCCGGGCGGCCCTGATGCTATGATTACGCCATTGAATGCCCAAGAAATGCAAAGCATGAAGTGCCTGAACTGTTTGCAGCTAGAAGGCTGTTCGGCTGATTCATTTTTGGGTCCCATTAGTTCGCTGGGTGTCTATTATATTCTATTACCAGGCGGAAGGGATTATAATCGAGTATGATGTTATAAGTTATACGTGTTTATCTGAAATAGGGCACCCCATGAATGGTACCTCAATTCCAATGGATTCTCGTCATCCATACCAGAAGGGCCATTTGGGAGGTATACCCCATCTTCAGACCCATCACAGCCTGGGAAAAGGTCCCAACATGAACGTGACTTAATGATACTTCATGCGGCTACGAGTCCTCCAACTGCGCACAGCGCTTGTAGGCTTCTTCATAGCCTCAGCGTCACCGTGACTGATTGGCGGTTCTTCAACTCTGAAGAAATATATTTCGTCATTGATCATCATACCAATTCTACGCTTGAAATTCATTCCCTATCCCAATTCTATTGACATTCTCCATTCTCATCCCAAAAACGGTTTTTCAAACACCAGGTGACGAACTGCGAGTGAAACGTCCACTGGGGACCATCCCAGTTTGGAAGTATATCCAAGTGTAGCCAAGAAAGGCAACTTTAACCAAGTATAATTAGCCAAGTATAGGCAACTTTTTGGCTATCTACTTCAATTTGGATCGAATCTCCGGCATAAATCTCCGGATTCCCAGGGTTCAGGCGTTCACGCTCCGCGCGTAGCTCCATATTCTGCGCCTGATGCAACTCGTCATCGATTAAGGGCCAACTGAGCATCCAGCTATAATCTGGCACCCTACACTGGTGAACACTGGCACCCTACAATGTCCTACATCAGCAATCATCTAGTGCTGGTGAACATGTAGGAAAACCATGGAAAAGCAAACGCACATTAGCTTTTGGATGGCCAAGTGGTTGAGATTGAACACCATCAAATGGGGGGGTTGGGGGCACCCGGAAAATTGCAATTTCAGATGCCAAGGAGCATGATAGACAAATATAGACACTATGTTCAAGCAAACTCATCTAGCTTGCTGGCTGATGTAGCTGCCAATAGCATCAAAACTGCACCCATCCTCCAGCTGCGAGCAACGATCATACAGCTCGTCATACTCCTGTGCGCGGAGGCACCTCTAAGTCCAAGTGCACCAAGGGAATCATAAGTCGGAATTCTTTTCCCCCATGATTTGCAAGACATTTTTGTTGAGTGATTTTATGACACTGTTCAATTCTCATAGCTGGTTGGTGGTATACCTACCCCTCTGAAAAATATGAAAGTCAATTGGGATCATATTATTCCCAGTATATGGAAAAAATATAAAAAAAATGTTCCAAACCACCAACCAGATAGATTCTCCATTCAATGGATTGGTTTAAGGGAAAATTTACAGGAAAGCCCCATACTTAATGGGAAAATCTATGGTTTCCTGTAAATTTTCCCTTAAACCAATCCATTGATCCATGGTTTTTCCTGCACGACATCCTTCCTGACTTCGCCAGGCTGGGGCCCCTGGGGCAACCGACCATTCCCGCGACGTTCCCTAAGAGCTCTGCAGCTTCATCGGCAAGTTGACCCTCCTCAGCGGCATCCAACATCCAAGCAGTCTATGATTGGGACCTATGACCTATACCCTCTGGTGAACTAACATTTTCCAATGGAAAATGGCCATAGAAATAGTGGATTTTCCCATTAAGAATGGTGATTTTCCATTGCTATGTTAGTTCACCAGAGGGTATGTCTATTGTTGATTATATATGTTTGTATATCACAAACAAAAAAAATGGTGACATATCAAATAGACATGAACTGCCCATGAAATAAATGTGAAATGGATTGGTTTAGGGGAAAATTTACAGGAAAACCCCATATTTAATGGTAAAAACATGTAAAAACCATGGTTTCCTGTAAATTTTCCCTTAAACCAATCCATTGAAATGTGAAATACGTAGAATATGGTATCAAACTCAAAAATCGACGTTTTTCGTCGTGACACTTCCCTGAAAACCGCCAGCATCACCGTAGGCCGTAGCCGTCACCCTGCCTCCACCAGCTGCGAAAGGTCCGCCAACACAGCGCGCCTCAGTCAACATATGTGATAGACAATGCATATAGTAGTAATGTATATATTGTGGCTCAGGTGTAACGCAAACACACACACACATATCAGTTATGTAGTTATAATATATAATAATATATATATAATAATATAGTTATATATATAGTTATATAATATATATATAATAGTCTTGTGATATCAGTATTTTTTGGCGTTATTTCTGAACAATGCGACTATTTGCCGCCACCCCAACTCCTCCTTTTCGCAGCCCCTGGCGACCCCCGGCGCTCGCAAGAGCTCCTCATCTTTTCGTCGGATCACCTGAAAAAAGCCCTCCAGATCTGGTAATTTTATTGTTGGGGCTATAAAAAATATGGGATTTATAGCCAACAAATCTGGATTTATAGCTGGATTTCATATCTGGTTTATCTGTAATATATGGGTTTATATCTGGATTTATAGCCAACAAATCCATAAAAAACCATACCCTCTGGTGAACTAACATAGCAATGGAAAATCACCATTCTTAATGGGAAAATCCACTATAAATGGCCATTTTCCATTGCTATGTTAGTTCACCAGAGGGTAAATCACGACATGGGAAGGCCTCAATTTCACTGTTGGCCATAAAAAAAATCCAGTTTGGGGGTTGAGCCATTCACCAGAAATCTGGCAGAAACTTGGCTACTTCCTGGGCCCAAGTGGCGTAGAAGAGTTCCTCCTCGTGCTTCCGCGCCTCGACACCATCTTCCGCACGGTTTTACATGGGGATGGGTCAAAAGCGAGTATTACCCATATATTTTGGGAAATCAACATCTACTTACCCCTCTGGTACTAACAGTTCACTATTGAACATGGCCCAGTCGAAATAGTTGATTTACCCAGCTAGAAAATAGGGATTTTCCATGATTTTCCATAGTTTTGTTGCATGTTTACCAGAGGGTAACATCTAACCAGCGATGAAAACCAGGGATTACCCTCTGGTGAACTAACATAGCAATGGAACATCACCATTCTTAATGGGAAAATCCACTATTTCTATAGCCATTTTCCATTGCTATGTTAGTTCACCAGAGGGTAACCAGGGTACCATCCTAGGGTCCGGGTCCGGTCGGGTGTTGCGTGAGAATCCCAACCACATCCCGCTCGTCGCAAATGATGGCGGTCTGTTCCTGCAGGTCCTGGAGCGGGTCCATCCCATAAACCATATCCCAGTTTGAGAGAATATAATACGAATAGATAAATCTACTGTACATTATATATATAAATATATGTATATATATATATATTCAATAATATATATATATAATTATACATATAAATTATATCTATGATAGTTTTTAAATTTACCCTGATCATCCCTGATCCAACCCATGAAGATCCACACACGTTTATCATAAACGCATGTATGTAATTCAATTTAAATTACATCCAACAATCGATCGATCTATATATCTATATATCTCCAGGGACCATTTCGAACTGGTCCTCCAGATTGGCGGAAACTCTTTCGCACTCTTGGCGATGGCTTAAACCTCAGCTGAGGAACGTCAAGGAAGGACCCCAATAGATCCACCAATAAATATTGTCCTTTTAGGAGAAATAGAGGGGCCGGTCTGGTAAATCATTGTGAACGTCTACCCGTTGAGTCCTGTTGATCCTATTGATTGTTGAATGGAGGTAAACTTCTATTAACCAAACAAACAGTGGGAATTTGGGGTAAATCTATGGTCACAAGTTGTCAATGTTGGCAGGGGAAACATCACCTTGGGGCAATTCCAGACCCAACGGCATCCGGCAACCAGCCACGATCATGGTCGAGGCTGTTGCTTCGCATCTTTTTGTTCCCAACTTCTAAGCATCGCTGGCGCGCCGGCGCTTGCGTTTGAAACAAGCCAGGAATTGCAGATTTTCATCCTACACGGCTATTGCGTGTCACAGATCTGATGTCTCCACCACTCAAAGCTTGCTGACCAAGGGTGCATCCTGGTTGAGCTGCATGACAATCAGGATCCAAGACCCTCACGTTGGACTCTCTGTACCCCCAAATCCCAGTTTTCTATTGTTAACAAATTGTCACATTTCATCTTCTCTCTCTCTCTCTCTATCGGACGTGACGTAACATATCGTAAGTCAGGTTTTCCGGACACTTTCTTCAGCCGGACTCCTGGCTCATCAGGCTCAAGACCATGCAGCCCCTCAGCAGCAGGGCCTTGGGACCTCAAGCGCAGGCCAGGGAGGATGGATGATGGATGTGTTTCAATAGGATGATGGATGGTCATTTCGGACTATTGCTGCTCTCCCAAAAAAAATCACCCATCCCCATTGAGATCCATTCTTTGTGGAAACCAGTGAGATCTTTTAGATCTTCTGGCAGGATTTGTTTTTTTTTCTTTTTCCGTTTGCTGACTTTAATTACTGAGAATGGGTCAAAACCCAAGTGCCATGTCTATGGAGATGAGCATCCATTCACCAGCTATGTGCTACAGTGTTTTGACCCCCAAACCACGACATTTGACCCCCAGCTCGGAACGCGAAACCGACAAGGCACGGTCTTCCCTTCCTCCTTGAACTTCAAAGGCGACCAGTAACGTGCCATCCTGATCCACGACAGCACTGGATGGTCAGAACATGTCCATGTCAAACAAAACAACGGGTGGCTTAACCGGCTTTACCATCCCAATTGTCGGAAAATAGGGAATCAACATGAATCAATCATTTCTCTGGCTTTTCACTGGATTTGTTCAAGGTAAAATCTCAGCCAGAAACCATGGCTTCCACCATCAAATATATCAAATCAAATGTAGTTCTATTCCCTCCCAATTCTTTCCTCAACCAATTCTCGGAAACAAAAACAACGGAGAAATCTGATGAGCAGTTTTAAAAAAGCCTTGGTCTGGAGTCTGGATGATACACTTCTCAGTTTCAAAGAACCCTTCCCCCTTTGACAAAGACCTGCGCGGTTTGGGACACCAGGGTTCCAAACCAGCAGCAGTTCATCCAGGGTTTTTGGGTTTCAACATGTTTCAACATGTTTCAACATGTTTCAACCCATTCAAGAACAACACTTCGTCAATTGGGATCCCACGCCGTTTTGTTTACTCATTTTGTGCCAACGGGTTATGATTTTCTATCAGATTTCATTCAGAATTCTTCACGAATCCAACGAACATCCACATCTTCCGGGCATTTCCGGGCCTTGGAAGCCTCCTCCGGAATCCAGGATCTTACGTGGATGTTATCCTCGGTTGTCCCCACTGCAGCCTTTCAAAAAGTGGGAGGCAGTCCCAACCGACGTTTTGGCTGGTGAAAATGGATGATTGCTTACCCCAGCAATACGTGAACTATGAACTAATCATATTCGAATTACAGTTTCCATGTCCCTGATTCAATTTAATCACATCTAATCCAGTCCAATCTACACAAAACCATATAATGCCCATACACATCCATACACGGAGATTGGAGATAGAAATGTAACATGGACGCCAAGGGACACCAGCACCAACGAAGCCCAAGTAGGAGACGAAAGCTTGCGATGCTCTGGCGTGAAGGATTCGGTCTTTCAGCCTGGGATCGATGGGGTCCGCCATGGCAGCTTCAGAAGATTTTATCGAGTTCAATCACCATTAAAACCCATAGGATCCATGGTGCTATATATGGTAACATGGATCCCATCAATATACCCCCAATGTTAGCATATATACCATACATGGATCCTATGGGAAATAGAAGATTGGCATAGAACCAACTTCACAAACATGAACAACATGAACAACGGCTTGGAAGTTCATGTTCCCACAAGAAAAGATGGATCTGTTCACTTCCCATCTTGGGAGTTTCTGCTCCCGCAGCACCAAGAGGCTCAGGTGGGTAGCCATTGCTCTTGGCAGCCCAGAAACGCCAGCCTGAGGATTGAACAGCCTGAGGATTGAACACGCTTGGTGGTTAAAAAGGATGGTTACTGTTAGCAATGTCATAAACCACCTTGATAAATTTATAGTTTCAATCCCACCCATATATAAGCCATTGGGGATGGTGGATCCTGTTGCGTATTACTACCACTACTGTCGAATTGTGTGAAAATTATCGCGTTGTACCAGTTTCTGAAGGAAAGGAACCCAACACATGGCCATACCCTCCAATTCCGAAATCATCTTCCATACAAATTTCTTGGGGTTTCATGCTAAATTTAGGTGGCTGAAGTTCTCTCCTGTCCAACCTTTCCAATGCTGCTCAGTCACGGTCCATATGCGCCAAGCAAGCTGCCTGGCGCAGCTTATCCCATTTCCAAGGATGGATAAAACCATGATATTTAAACCAGAAACCACTTGGGTATGTCTGAAAATGGGGTATACCCCAATTATAGCCATTTAGTAGGGATAATGATCATTAACCATTGGGTGTAGGGGTACACTATTTTCAGACAAACCCACTTAGTGCCAATCAATATATTCTCAGTTGGACCAGTTAGGTCTCCCATTTTTTGGCTCATGCATTCTCCGCAGTTATCAACTACGATTAACCCCCATTGGATTCTATTATATAGATGCTTATTAAGCCAATGTTGTTGGGGGGTACCTTTTCGGGAATGGCACCCTTAGACCTTTCATATTTATTCTATCAATATTCTATCACCATTAATAATTCTTCTCCGATAATATTCCATGTTATGGCGAGTACACATTAATATAACGCCATTTGTCATTGCTGAAATGCCGCGTTTTGATACTCCAATCCCCAAATTGTCCAGAAAAAATCAGACATGATTAATGGTTTAACCATGGTTTAACCATGTAAAACCCATCAAACGAAAGGCATCTAACTTGCCAAATCCCAGCCTCATGGAGCCTTCCATCCATATCCAAATCCACCGCCGCCACGTAGCTGTGGTGATGCCAGCAGTTGCTGGGTACCGTGCCGATCCGCTCCTCATGCTGCGATTAAACATAGCCATGGAAAATCACCATGTTTAATAGGTAAACCATCTATTTCTATGAGCCATCATTTTCCATGGCTATGTTAGTCATAACCAGAGGGTATGGAAAAGAAATCAACGAGTCTCTCTCTCTCTCCCTCTCTCTCCCTCTCTTTCTCTCTTTCTTTATTATTTTCTTTCTTTCTTTGCAGAAATGTTACATATGTAGCTACATAGATAGGATAGGATAGGGTAGGATAGGATGGGATCGATGGCAAAGTGTATGAGTATTCCTGCTATTGCCATTGCTATGGTTCTCCATTAGTTGTTGTATTGACATTAATCTGCTAGATTGCTAGATGTTGACCATGCGAGGAATGATATCATCCCATCCTCACCAATACCTCGTCCATCCTACAAAATGGGACCCATTGTTCACAGTTCACTGTTCACTGTTCTCAAGGGAAGGTGGGAAACGTTTTCCGGGGAGTGTCTGACCACTCGCCACCTGGCAATGCTGTCAAGTGTCAGCAATCACCTGCCAAGTTGGGCTTCGCCGTTGACATGTCCAGTAGATATGGACGTGGGTCAAATCACCCATGCTACACCCATGTCTGAACATCAAGCTATGGTATTTCATGGTGTTTCACAGGTGTTGATCCATATCTACATCCATAATCCATATATCAAATTGTTATTATATATAAATATATGTATATGATGTATATTTATATGCATATATTAAATTGTTTTCTTTTGTAATATCACATATTAATGAAAGCGCCAAGTGATCAAGCAATTTCCCTTGGCCTTGGGGCCACTGGGGCCACTGGGCTGCAGCGGCAGTTGCTCTGTTGCTAGCGCGTTGGATGCTGCTAAAGGCATTGCCAGCTCCTAAGCTTTTGTCCCAAGTCATCAGCTTGGTTTCAAACGGGGGTATGGGTCAATACCTATCAATACCATTTTTAGTGGGGATGAACATCCATAAATCCCAGCTATTTTGATGTTCACCAGGGGTACAGGGTTTTGACCCATCCCCAAATGGTTATCTAAGATGTTTCGGAAAAAACTCGGAAACCATGGGCACCATGGGCACCATGGGCACCAGTTATCACCAGTTCAACCGCCATCGGCCTTTAGAACTTCCGATGTACCCTCTGGTAATGTCAAAATAGCTATTGAACATGGCCATAGAAATAGTGGATTTTCCCATAAAAAATGGTGGATCTTTCCATAGCTATGTAACAAATTACCAGAGGGTAATGTTCAGAGTGGTTCCACGCAAACATCAAGGTCACCGGTGGCATATCCCCATGATTCACCGATGCCATTGGCCGTCCTTCAACTGTTGGCAGTTGGGAACTTCCATGGAGCAGCCATGGGCATCCACGAAGACCAAGGTCGCAAAGCCGCGAGCCACATCCACCTTTCTGGGGATGGTGAAAAACAAGGATTCCATAGAATTCCACCCAGCTTATTACAAGTACATGATTACATGATTACATGATAATGAACATTATCAAAAGAAAAAATGGCAAAATCATTGTATAAAATATTATGTATATATATATATATCCAAACAATTATATCCAAATAATTGTATCCAAATATATCCAAAATCATGCACATCATAGAAATCTCAAATCAAACATCCACTGGAACTCTGACCGAAAAGAATGAAGAACCAAGCTGCAATGTCGCCGTCCAACTTTTGGGAGATGCTGTGGCCAACCATCACCGAAGAGCTCTCAACCTGTCGGCAATAGCGACATCTGCCCCTGGAGTTGCAGCCCATCCCAAAAGTCCTACGCGCCAATGGGAATCATATGGAATCATCATCCAAAACGGGGTCGTAAAATCATCGAATATGTTTGAAGAACATTGAATTCATATTTGAAACCACCGAACACACAACTGACCCTCTTCCTTCTACTTGACATTAGAGATACAAGTAATTAATGATGATATATGATGACATATGATTTTTTATAGCACAGGCTTGGCAGGCTTGGTGTGGGCAAACTCAAGAATCTCAAATTGGGGATGGTACACCTGGGGTTGGGTTTACCACATGGCTCTCCCTCTCTCTCTCTCTCTGTCTGGTGCACCTGTTGGAGCCAGGTTCGCAGTTCATACTCCACCTGGGTAAACCATCGGTAGCGCATCTTGCAGGTCAAAAACTGGACCCTCAAAACAACCAAAGTACTACAAAAAACAACCAAAGAACAAGCAAAGAACATGATGATCTAGCTTTAGTTTCTTCATTGAACTTCATGTTTCGCCTGTGGCCAGAAACACCTCTATAATCCTCTATATATATATACACATGTGTGTGTACTGTATGTGGATACTGTATAGATTATCGCAGGTGTGGAAGTTGCCTCTCCAAGGCGCTAAGGGTTTCAGGTTGCCCTGCAATTGCAGCACCTGTGACCGTAGCAGCACTCGACCACAGGCAGCGGCATCCGCTAGGCATCCATTCCTAAGATTCTGGGTATCCCAACTGGTGCCACGAGTCCCACAGTAATTAAATGCACCGAAATCCGAGGGATGCCCAATTTGAAATAGACACTTATAAGTGAAACCAGGCTTTTGTTGGTGGTGTATTTCGTACTAGAGTCACTAGAGGGAAGGGATTTAGTGGTGTTGGATGACAGACAAATCTTGAAATTTTGTTGAAGATGGTGCGCCAACAAACCGGGACTGGCATAAACAAGAAAGTTTACAACTGTGGATGATCCTGACCACATCACAAACTCTCACATAACAGTCAATGTTTGATGTTCATTCAGAAATCCGGTGATGCGAAACAACTTTCAATTTCAGTATGTGTTTTTTTTTTTAATATGATGAAAATGTAGGAAGCTCCATTTCAAATAGAGACGTAACAAACATCCTATTACTATCCATGGTTTGTTTTGTGTCCAATGTTTCTTTCAAAAATGGGTGGGTTGCATTTTTGTTCTAAAAAAAAGTAACATATTTCGCAGCATCTTTTACGAAGGCTTCAACGCTGAGAAGCTGGATGAGCCTGTAGCGCGAATGCTGGAAGAAGCGCGCGGCACCTGGGATCACCGGTGGGATTTCACCGTAAATCGCAACTGGATGTCACTGAACACATTACCCTCTGGTTATTTACCATAGCCATGGAAAATCACCATGTTTCATAGGTAAACCATCTATAAATGGGCCATCTATACCATGGCTATGTTAAATAACCAACAGCTATTGAACATGGCCATTTATAGTGGATTTTCCCATGAAAAATGGTGATTTTCCATAGTTATGTAAACGTTTACCAGAGGGTAATGAACATGAAGTGGGATCACCCATGGACTTAATTTGTTTTTTTTATAACCGCAGAATAAATAATATATAATCACTATATAACTAAATAATAAGCAGGATACATAACGTGTCATAAGCCTATTCGTAGGGATGAAACATAATGATCATTTAAGGAAAATCCCACCAGAAAACCTCTGAGATCCTTACTGACCAAAGTTGTAGAGGATGTGCCACACTCAAAAGCCTGGCATGTGCCAAGGCGAAGGAGAAAAGGATAGGTTCCATCCAGGCAGCACTTCCCATATTTTCCCATGAAATTCCATCCTATGCCTGCTTGTCGACATGGCTCTGCCTACTTGCCCCCTCTAGACTTCAAGGATAATTTGATCATTCTTGGATAAATGCTCCGATATTGCCGACTTTTTCCTTCCACTTTCGCAGCGCGGCTGTTTGGCCGCAGCGCGGGCTGGCTTGATCTCAGCTGACCAAGCTCACTCAGACTTGACCTCCTTGTCAACCTCAGGTTATGATCTGGCTGGCTTGAGAATCGTGAGATTGCCAGGTACAAAACAGCCATTTTTTCCGCCGGCAATTTTGGGCATCCATGGCCATCCATCTGGGTAAATTATAATATTTCACTAACCTGAATTAAGGCCATTTGGGGATGATTCCCCTTACTAACCATGATTCCAGTGATCCATAGAACTGACAATAAAAAACCATAAAAAACCACATCAGGGCCATCAGTGGCCTGTGCCATGGTCAAGTTACGTGGGATTATGCCATGGATTCATCTGGGCGAGCCGGTCATCCATCCCATGATGGGAGCCCTGAAAAACTAGGTCCAGTTCTCGGTGTATAAATCAAAAAATAAATAAGCAAATAAATAAATATATATATATATATATACATAGTATCATATATATATATATACATATATTAGTATCACATATATATATATATATATTAGTATTATATATATATATATATTAGTATTATATATATATTAGTATCACATATATATATATATATATATATATTTTTATTATATATATATTTGTATAACACACATATATATATAAATATTATATATATATATATATATTTTTATTATATATATATATATATATAATATATTAGTTATTTTTTTCT
>Ga0126342_10014180_pt1 | contig 14087 bp, 13 predicted proteins | sample Cyp1metagenome_FD_92528 | JGI IMG/M metagenome (GOLD analysis project Ga0126342, IMG submission 92528) | Coral microbial communities from Lord Howe Island, Old Settlement Bay, Australia - Cyphastrea 1 metagenome | ecosystem: Host-associated > Invertebrates > Cnidaria > Coral ...
ACGGAGGTTTCACCATGTAGCAAAATGTGGTTTCTTGATCCGAAAAGAACAAAAATACTGTAAATTACAATGTTTTGAGTCTGCTCTTAGGGTGCGTGGGAGGTGTGGAGGGGGGGGGGGGGGTACATAAAATAACGAGCAATCTCCTGAAGAATCAGGTAACGGGGCTGGCCGCCCTCCCCTTTACTTCGTAAAGTAAAACTCAAGGTAGCCCCTCTGGAGCTACCTTTCGTGATTTGCACCTGCCAAGTGCAAACATTCAACACTACATGGTTGCAACATGCAATCCAGAGCCACATGCAAGAATCAACCATGCAAACCTGACATGTGAAGCCAATATGAGAAAGGATACCAATCTCTTGCATCCTCTTGCATCCATTTACAGTACATTCACAGGTAACTAGGCTTGTAGCTCCCACACTCAGTGTCACATGGAGCCCACCACTTGCAGATGGAGAACGTGCTAACCTTCACAATATGCAACTTGATGCTTGCCGCTAGGCGTGATACATTCAGCCCCGGTCACCCGTCTTTGGAACACAACGCGGTCCATGCGTTTCAGCGAACTCGCTGAATGTTCTAATGTGGTGGCGGCCATTCTTGAAACAACAATAAGAGCATACCGATGACTTTTCAATGTCATTGGCTTTCGGGGTAGTAACGAAATATTTCCTCAAGAATAATGTTCGGTATTGGAAATATGCCACCATGATACTGCTTATTCAAAAAACCTACTGTAACATGCAACGGCTATGTTCTGCGATGGGATGCTTGTGACCCTCATCCATAGCTGACAGCTAACATATGCCACCTCAGCAACTCGCCAGCAATTTACGCACACTCACGCGATCGGAGTCGACTGCAAGGACATTTATTTGCCGGTTATCCCTCCAGGAGCTTTGGTCACTATACATGAATGAAAGGCTGCTGTAACTCCGGTTGTCATTGTATGTGTGGTTCACGACAGCAGGGCGATCAGCAACTTGTTGGAGCACATTTGTTGTCTTCTCCTGCTCCGATCGCAACGCACCCAGCCCAGATTGCAAAGCATCCAGCTTGCATTGCAATTCTCTGTTGCGACGAGACTCAACATCTGCCATGGACTCAGCAGATATAGCCCGAATGAGGAGGTCTGGGTAGGATGTTTTCTTCAAGGCTTCTTGCTCCAGCAAATGTGCGCGAGGTATGGTCTGACTCAAATGATCCACTTCACGCTTGACCTGCCGTAAACACGCAGGCTCTTGCCAAAGCATCTCGAATATTCTCGAATAAGGGTGTGCATTTTTGCATGGCAGCAACAAGCTGCCCGGTCTTGGTCTTTCTCCCGGACTCCCAGCAGAGAAATGCGAAGGCACATATGAAAGCAACTGCACATAGAAATGCACCGAAGACCAATCCTACCAAAAGATCGGGCACCGGCTGCAGATATGCTCAGGATATGCTAGAAGTGCTACCATCACAACAACGAACACCAAAGGGATTGACACAGCCCATTGGTATGGAGTCGCATGACACAGTTCCACCTTTGTGATGCTTTCCAGGTGTTGACTCAAAGCATCCTGGATATCCTTCCTTGCCTTCTCACTCTGCGCTTTCTGCTCCTCAATCTTTTGGTGAATCTCCTGCAAGTTTGCCACATGCTCCTGTTGCGCCTTGGCATGATTGCCCCGCTCCTGGAGCAGCAACTCCGAGGCGTCTTTCAACTGCATCTGCCGCAGCTCCTCCAAGAAACTTGTGTCATGCTCAGCCATGCTTGGCCAACACAGTAGTGGATGAGCTAAATACCCTGAGCCAAAACGTCTGCAAGCAGCAAAAGAAGCATCAAACAAGCAACGAGAATCAACTAAAATACATGTTGTGCCGTACTTTGAAAGGCCACAGTTGCTCGCAAGGTCTGGGCCCATACTCAATTTAAACAAGTCAGGAACACCATCTGATGGCGAGCTTCTCCAGAGGATTGAGGTGGCTGGTTGCTGCTTTCAGAGAGATGAATCAAACTGCCAACAAACTGGCAATTTCGACTCAGGCGCAAATTAATGGCAATGACATGGCGCTGTTGTTGGTAGGGAAGGCAGGTATGGATGGGACTGAGTATATAATGGAGAACATTCTAAAGGCCCAACTCGGTCTAGAATCTGACAGTGGGTCGGGAAGTGGAAGCCAGGAATAAAAGAGTACCGGGGAGCAGCAAGGGCATGAACAGTGGAAAAGATTCTGCTGGATAACCCTACATAAATCTGTTGGTCAATCATAGTTTTTCCTATTCAAGCTGCTATTTGGTGATGTACACCGTTTTCAAACACACCCATCCGGGCACCTATATGGGACTTTTGACCTTCGGATTCATGGGAAAAAGGCAAAACAAACCGCACCAAACCTGGACAACTAAGACTGCGTTCTTGCAACCTGCTAGGAAGGGGCTCAATGGTGCGACAAGCAGCAATTCTCCCCTAAACCCTTGAGGCACCAACTTCTTCTTGTCTGCCATGAGTGGAAGGAGGCCCGTATCAGGCTGGCTCAATCTGCATCTTTGTCAGTGACAACTGGTCAAACTGTGTGATGACTGCCTTCTTCCCATTCCAGGCAATTTTGGTAGAAACATGCAGAACAAAACTCAGACTCAAACTAGTCATTCTTGGTTTGGAAAAGAGACCTGGCGGGTCTATCTTTTTCAGATCTTTCCTATAGTTTTTCCCAATTTCTCCTATAAAAATCGCCCCGTGGATGCTCGCTGGGAATCTGGCAGGAAATCCTCATGTGTTTGTGTCGGAAAAAAAAATATAAACAAATCCGCTCTCTATACGTGTATAAACACAAAAATATATATATACAGTATATAATATATATATATATATATATACATGCCATATGCTCCATGCCCGGAAGATTTCCCAAGATTTGCCCCAAACATGAACCACATGTTCCTAAAATTGTCGTAAATATATGGGTATATGGAGATGTTTCACTGCGAGCTGGTATTTCCAAAGGGTGCATAGTTTGGACCAAAAGATCTTGGGCTTGGCGGGTGTCAAACATCGCAGAAACGTGGCTCCACTGAAAGAGAGTACATCATAAAATTCATAAAAACTTCCCTCCCACACGCACTATTGGCACAATTATCTAGCTCGTCATTCTAGCTCCACTTCTATCGCTACGCATGTCGAAATCATGGCTGACCATGTTGCATTTCTCCATTTCACACAATCTTCTCAGAAAGTGAAGTTTAAAAGACATGTTTCAACATGGCTCCAACCGTCATCCCAGTCAAAAAGGGTTGCTGCTTTTTGCCCCTCCCGGGCCTGATATTCGCCTGGAGGAAGGGATATGTGGATACATCCTGTGTCTGGATGAAAGTCTGCAAATGCAATGCAGGTTTGGAGGCGTAGGTGGGGTAGGTTGCTGCCCAAAACGTCCAATTCGCCTTTTCAGTGTATTTTGTAAATTGTAAACACGGCCAATAGTGTCTACTCAGCTTGGTCCATTGTCCCTACACGCTTCAATGTGATATAATATACATAACATTACATTACATGACATGACATGAGATTACATTACATTACATTACATTACATACGTACCACCCCCCCAAGAAACATAGATGTAGGAAGTCGGAAGATTACTGTCCCCTCAAAAAATGGTGATTCTCAGGGTCTGTTGGTTGGGGGTGGTAATATATTGTTGGTTCCCCTGCACATATTGGCTAAACTGCTAAACCACATGAAATCCCATTAAACCATACTAATCTAAACAACCATTAAGCTGCCATTACACCGCCAAAATCACAGGGAAAACCGCCATCAAATTCCTATTCACCACCAGAAAACCAATCATTAAGATCTATATTAACCATCATTAACCATTAGTATAGTATATTTAACCATCATTAACCATCATTAACCATAGGTTTATATATATGATCTCATTAACCAGCAGTAAACGTTGGCGCCTCAGGGCTCCAGGACTTCACCTGGGTGACATGAAATCCAGGGATGACTCAAGTATATAATAAAAATACGCACATGTATATATAATATATAATATAGTGCATATATATATACAGTGTATATATATATCATATATATATATAGTATATGTAGTGTGTATATAAATATACACATAATATATATATATATGCAAATATATTTATAATTATATGTAATTACATTTATATATATATATACTTGTGCATGTGCCTCTCATATGCCCATCTTTCTTATGCGCTTATAAATGATAGATGATAGATGCTATGTTTCTAGACGCATGGGACACCCCTTGGGCCATCCGCACTCCATCCTTGCCAGGGCCTTGGCTCGCTACTTTGGTAATCTGCAGATAGACAAGCCATGATTTTATCTGTGTCTGAGATACACTATATACGTTAATTATAGTAGATTATAGTAAGTAACAAATAAGTATAATACATACATATAGTAATTATTTCAAAATAATGTAGCTTCTTCTTCTTCTCCTTCGCCTCTTGTTAAGTGTTTTAATTTTACATTTTTTTCGTGTTGTCTGGCTGATCTACATACATAGTTAGTTTCGGATCAGTCATCTGAATGATGTTCTTCTAGAAGTACTTTGGGGACCATCTTTGGGGGGTTGGCTCAATTTTTGAGCCGTCGATGTGGCAAAGCCACAATGATCAACACAAGTTTTAGGAAAAGCGGTTCTCGGGGTTTACCACGTGACATGGTTTTGTTATGGGTCTGATTGTTCCAATTGAAGATTACTAGTGTCATAGTCATTTAATAGATTCACGTGGTGGTCCGCCCATGGTTACGGAATGTCAAAACACGTCAACGGATCTGGGCCAGAAGCTTGACGATGGATTTTGTGTCTTCAGCAAGGCTCGGCAAAGTAATGGCTTCTTGCAGGCTTCGTTTGTGCACAGGCAAGCTGTATGTACTATACATTACCACTACCATTTATTACCATATATACAGTAAAGCAACCAGAAAATCCATGAATTTCTTAGAAACAAGACATGTCATGAAAGCAAAAAAGAACACAGGTGTTCGCTTAATCACCCGCTGGGCACACTGGAGCTCCTGAACATCCTGAACCCTTCCCGTGGCTCTGACATGCTCTGACTTTTTCAGAAGGTCGCCTGTGGGCGATATGCTGCTGTTGGGCTGTCCGGAGGTACTCTGACACTTCGGCCCTAGAAGGAAGCAATGTGCTGAACGTGACCACGGGGAAAACACGGCAAAACATCACGATTTGGAGGCCGTCAGGCTCAAGATCATCCGATGAGGGTGACACCTGTGACACCTGTTAGATTTGTTTGGTGATTTTGGTCTAAGAAAAAATGTACCAAGTTGGAAAGTGATTATCAGTTGGCCCTGATGGATGACCAATAAGTTCTCTTTGCCACGTTCAAATCTGTTCTCTTGAGCAGCTCGTGGACGGTGAGGGTCTCTGAATTCAGTCAAAAGTGATCCTCTTTGGAACCCATGGGCAGCCAACGTCCTGCTCGTTGCGCCCTGTGGATAAAATAGGAGAGCCATTGAAGGCAAAACAAAAACAAGAAACTATATTTCGGCATTCCCGCATCAAAATCATTATATAAACATATATAAACTATGTGCACTTGATCATATTGATCATGGCAACCTTCAACTCATAATATCTAAAAAGTTACTTCTCCACAGGAAACTGCTTCAGCAGGCTCTCCTTTTGGACGGTTCAAGAGACCTCATCATCCTCTGCTCTGGTTGACAGCGGCACTAGCCTACTTTTGAAGGGGCCACCACCATCCGTGTCCAGTCGGCATCTCTACATCGGGCATGGCGAATGATCACGGGATTGCAAAATGTTCGAAGTGTGGAGCTGGTTGAGCTTGAAGAGATGTCACACTTCTGACATGGGAATGTTTCAAAGTCGAGACCAGAGACTAAAAGCCCCAAATCATCCCAGATCTATCCAAATCTCACAATTCACATCCAATGGGAAAATTGCCTCGATTTTTGCCTGCCCAAATCCACACGCATAGTCAACTCCGCCGTTGAGGCTCCACTCTCTCTCGGGTGGTTTTAATGGTTTCAACCCAGTTAGATCAGTTTGATCCAGCGGGTTCTAACTCCCAGATACTCCCAGTTCAGTAAGGTAAGTAATTAGGCTTAGTCATGGCTTTGTCCAGTTATAAGTGGACTGAACCACCAAAGTTGGTGCTTTCAAGTTCCCTTTCAAAAAAACAAAAATCACCTGTGGGTCATCATCATCGCAGGGAGCCAATCGTGGCCGCAGATCACATAGCCCTGCAATCATCTGCAGTCGACGCCAAACCTCTTTAATGTCAGGTCGGCTTTGCGAACCTTCGACCGGTTCAACCGGTGCCCAGGTGCTGCAGCTCGACTGTCTGTTCCTGACCATGGTTTGACACGTCCTGCTGCGACCATTCGCCACTGTGGAACGAATTAGCGTCGAACGACTGTACAAAGTGCGAGCGACAAAAAAAATATCTCGCGAATGTGCAGGCTGGGTGGCATCACTGGCTGAGAGAATTTTGACACTTTTGGGATTGAACCGTTCAAAATTCGCACATATGTATCATATGATATGATTAACATATGATTCACATAGGGCCCAGATTCTCGACGCAACCTTTCCTGGAACAAAATGGAGATAAGCCCTGAAGCCAAAGATGTGAGAATTAACAGCCTTTTCCTGCGTTGATACTTGCCTTCAGTGAAGTGATCCTAGAAAAACTTCAACAAAGCTCAGCAAAATGTTGTAATATAACTCCAGCACCACTTCGGACAGTTCGGGCTGCTATGGGTGCCAATGAGGTTTTGACCTTCAGATGTGCCCAGCCCTGCAGCTAACTTGCTGCAGCCCTGCAGGTCCTTTGGGTTTGTCTTTTCAAATGGGCTATGCCCCCGCTTGATCTGATAGGAACCGTTTTTTGGGGGAAAATGATGATCAAATTGATCATATTTTCATGTTTTGGTCAAGATGTTCTGCCATGTTTTGCAAAAAAAATCTGTGTGGGGCCATCAACAGGACTGCCACATCAGTAGTCAAGGCTCCTCAGCTCCAGGGGGCCTCGGAAAGGAATTTTCCAGCAGCAAAATCCTCACCCTCCCAATACTTCGTCGATTGGGGTAATCATGGCATTTTTGGAAATTAAGGATGGAAAGCAGAGAACATTGAATCCACCATCTAAAAAATGCTGCAAAAAAAAAACGGTGACATTGTTCCTTTGCGTTTCAGATCTCTCCAAACTGGTGTCATCAGCACGCTGATATGAACGCATCAAATAGTCATCTTGCAGCCATGTGTCAAATGTCAATCTTCCTCACAGAACAAGGGCGCGCGGCGCGCAGCGATATGATGTCTATACATATAGTCTACCATAGACCGTTCTATACATCGCATGTGTTGGGATGCTGCCACCTGAAATGGATTCTCCTGCTACTTGCAGACCCCAGCTGTTTTGCCGTGGCGGTTGTGCAACTCATCAGTAACATTTAGAAGCGACTGCATCACAAATATCACAATGCTTACACCTCTTGTCACTAGAGACATGCCAGGAAAATCCACAGAACATGTTTCTCAGGCCAAATGACTTTTGGTTCCAACATGTCAGGTGGCAACTTACCCTGTCAGCACCAAGTCGAGTCACCTGATTCATCGGCTCCGTCCCCACCCATTGCTGGTCCTTTAACACTTCTGGGCCTTTTCATGTTGGCTCACTTTACTGCGCGATCTTAATAAGCTCGGGGAGCGAGAGCGTGCACCGACCTGCCGGTCTTTTGAAACCCCGGTCCTTTAGTGAGTTTGGGAGAAGGATCGGTCACTAGGAAAATAAAATCTCGGTTGGGCTCAATGTTAATTTACACACGAATGGATCCACGATGCAACAAAACTCTGCTTAAATGTAGCCCTCACATTGCCTACGTATTTCTAGCAGAAATACTGTGGCATGGATGTTATCGGCGTTATCGGGGCAAATTGTGGCAAATCAATAATCCCTTCCCCCCAATATCAAACACCCCCCAGAAACCATGGTTTAGAACGGGATTTCCATACTAGTAGAATTGGACGAGATTCTGAAAATTTTGCCATTTTAGGTCATACTCCAAAACTACCAAAAATAATTGATCGAAGGAATGTTCAGGTATATTAACCACTGGACGACATGCCATGGATGAAAGGACCACTGGGCCTTCGTTCGGGGCGTTGTCGTCTCCATGGACATGGACATTGATCGGCCCCGCATCATCTCCATGAATTCCTGCGAAAGGAAGGACAGCTTCGAACATACCAAGAGGTAATATACACACGTGCTGTAAGATAATTACATGTGAAATATATATGGAAGAATATGTTAGTAACATAATCGTTTTATATATAAGATGGAATATACGTTACACAATGTGAATCAACGAATATGCCGATATATGCCTATGTAATCTACAATCGTATCTAAGAAGTAAAACATCAATACATGTGAATAAATTCAATACATAAACCACAGATGCTATATAAGCATCCTTTGCACGAATTCCAAGCAGCTTGGCTGGCAACTTGACTGTGCGGTATGCATCCACATACAGTACGTGTTATATAATCATATAGATACCATACAGTCAGGATGGCCACATCAATTATCTGTTATATATATATAATTATGTACTGTAAGTGCTCACACTTCCCATCATTTCACATTTTGCAAACCCAAAACTTATACCTCTTTTGATCAGGAAACCGCACTTAGATGTTGCCAGAAATAGCTCGGGATATACCCGGGTGATCCCTAACCACAAATCGCTAGTTCTGGCAACATCTAGGTTTCTGCACATTCGTTAAATGGTTCGCAAGTAGGTATAAAGCTACTTGCAAACCTATAACCCATGATTTATATGCCATACGCATCCATATGCGGTTAGATTTTTTCCAATGGGATATCATTCGAATTTAACAAGCAGAAATTTCTGCGCCTCAAAGTCGATCGAACCGTCGCCATTCTGATCCACTTCCTGTAGAAGATCCTGTGGATGGAACAGTGATCTGGTTGTGGCTAACAGTTTGCCATGGTATAGATGGCCCATAGAAATAGATGGTTTACCCGGGTTTACCTATGAATAGCATGGTGATTTTCCATGGCAAACTGTTAGTCATAACCAGAGGGTAGTGATCTGAGTGCACTCCAGGCCTGAGAAACGACAACTACTGGTTGGTGGTTGACCTACCTCTCTGAAAAACACTAGTCAGTTGGGCTGATTATATCCCCAATATATGGAAAAAACAATTTCATGTTCCAAACCACCAAGCAGACTATATATATTGCTCAAGAATTACGAAGGACATCAAAGGAACATATCAATAATAATTACTGTAACCGATCTAGAGAAGGACAAATTCCACTGGCTGGGTTCAGTCCCAGAAAACACACTGTGGCGGGTGTTCAACAGCAAAAAATGCCAGTCATGCAGCTGTTTCCCGCCATTTCCCACGGTGCCTCTGAATGACAACCATCAATCACTTGATCCACAGAGCCATTTTCCAATATCCTCAGATCAAGCCATGCAGACAGGTCAGGTGACCCGCTGAGATCAAGCTTGTCTTGGATATGCATCCCTATGATCCCTCATTTTGAGGGAATTCTCCATCTTTCGAAAGAGGTCTTCAGGAGCCGAGCCCTCCAAGATGTGTTTCAGGAGGCCGGCTGGCAGCTTGGATGCTTCAATGGCTCTTACTTTCACAGCTTTCAACTGTCCCATTGGCCCATTGTACACGTGCAGCCGCGCAGAGTCACATGAAGGCCTAGGACAATTCCAACTAAAGCCTGAAGTCCCAAACCTATCCCAAACACGATCTGGTTGGTCGGTTCATCCCATCCAAAAAACATGCTAGCCATTAGGAATCATCATCCCATTTCAGATGTTCAAAGCATGCCTGAACCACCAATGAGATAATCAACCAGCGCACTTGATTCTGTAAATATGAGATATCCCTTGCAGCAACTCACCAAGCATGCCGGCCGTTGCAAACGCGCCGGAACCGGGCGGCTGCTTCAGCTCATCGAGGGTAATTTTCCCATCGCCATCTTGGTCAAAAACAGCAAAGGCGCTGAAGCAAACGTCGCGTTGCAAATACACCTGAGAGGTCAAACGTCGTGATTTTGTGTTAAACGGTGATTTCCTATTCATTTAGAGTATGGTGGGTTTATAATATCGGCTCTTCCCTAAAAAAGTGGAAATAATAAGGTTCAATTTATCATTATCTGAGCGGGATCTTACTCTATCTGTCTTTGGTTTACTGTATCCTCTGGTAAGTACCAGAGGGTATCCAAGTTGCCTGCCCCAACACAAATGAAAAAGATACAAGACGTACATAGGTCGGTAAAATTCAGAATCGGAGGTCACATAACCATGTCTGCGAGCACCACGGTTTTATCAACCTGTGGAAGTTGATAGTCCCATAGGTCATGATAATAAATTACATATGAGGATGTGCAAAACAATGTATACATTGAATGTCATATCAATCATCTTCAAAGCTGCCGTGCATGATTCCTGACACATCACCCAGGCCGCGGCACTCGCTTGTCCAGTGTGGCAGCTAGGAACTCAGTGTAGTCCTGAAGTTTGCCATTTTTTTTGCTCAGAAAGCGGCTGGATTCACAGACTTTCACCAACGTTTGAACCCAGTGTTTATTGTCAACTTCAAGCCCGATTAAGAACCCTCCTTGATTAATGATATTAATAGCTGATGAGTTACCACGAAAAAAGTGATAAACCGCTAATAAAAATGGCTCCCCGCAAATTAAGAAAGTAGCGCGGGGCGTAATTGATCTGCCATGAAAGAAAACATTGTACAGCTGTATATGTGTATATATAGAGGTTTCCTAAAATGGGGTACCCCTAAATCATCCATTTTAATAGGATTTTCTATTGTAAACCAACCAGTTTGGGGATCCCTCATCTATGGAAACCCCCATATGTCTATATAATATATCTATCTCCCCCCCGTTCACAGCTAGGTGATGCTGAGCTCCTGCTCAAAACGACGTTGCAAAATTGTGCAAGATAAACATGCTTCTCCGTCACAAGGCAATTTTGGTTGGGAGATCTAGGGAGTCATTCCCTGTCAAAAACTTCATCATAATCATAAACCATTCCCATCTAAGCTACCGGGATTGACCGTTTGGGGTGATTTTGAAGCATTTCCAAAACAGGGGCCAGGAGTCTTCTTGTTGGGTTTGCCCACTTGATATGCCTCTCTACACTACACCCTATACTTCAATGGCACGGGATGTGTTGGCGATTGCCAAAACCCAAGGCAACTGCATGGTTATTGTGTCATATAATATATATATATATATTGTTTCCCCAAATTTTGGTATCTGGTGGAGGCTTCCATCAATGCCAAAGATCAATCAACCCGCTTCCATCAGCATCTACTCCCTCCACTACGGCATCCAAGTCAAGGAGTGGCCGTCGTAAATGAGCCTGGCATCGCGCGGTGCGCTCCATGGCTTTTCCACTGAGTCATTTGGAGCCGCGGCATCCGTTGACTGACAAAAATGCGTGTTGAATCTGGGGAACGTAACCCTGAAAGTGAAACGACTCATTTTATCTAAGTGATAATCCACAGCCAATCCAGGGGTAAAATGGAATTTTCTGGGAAAACTTAAGATGGATGAAGTTTGGTTATGTCCCAAACTATCAAAATTAATTAAGGGACCAAACAAATTTGACCTGATCATATCCCTAACAAAAACCATGAAACAAGCAACCGCAAATTGAAGAATTGATGCAATGTGGTTGATCTTTCCTGGCGAACCAGTACGTCCACATTCACTTTCTGGACAGAGATTGGGATCCACTACTGTCATTGCCGAAACATGTCCAAATACTCGGATTTACATTGTGAATGCGTATTTTATGTGACATGCGGCAAATGGAAGCTTCACTGATCCTGGACTATGCAAATAGTGCCCAATTCCAACCATGTAAACTAGAAGTTGAACATCATCGTTAAATCATGTTAAGTATACGTATTTAAATATGATAAAACATAACAGGAAACCATCCAAAAACCTCCTGGTTTTCACCGGTGTTCGATTAGGGGAACCCCAACAGGATCTCCGGGCCCTTCGCCCAGCGGGCCCTTCGCCGCTTCGCCCGCCTTTTCAATGCCATCCCTCAGCTCGGTGACGGTCAAAAATCCGTCGCTATTCACATCAAGGGCCTTAAAGGTCTCTCGCAAGTCCTGGAGGATTCTATGGAGGGGGAATATGATGGGAATCATTGAGGGGATTATGGGAATGATATGGAATGATCTCGGCATCGGTGACGTTGATATATGGACTGTAATGGGATTATCATGGGAAACTAAGCATATACTTAGGCGTTCAATGGATTGGTTTGAGGAACATATTAATCGAAAACTATTGGCTTTTACCTCAAACATAAGGATCCCTTAAAATGTCCCAATCATCCATTCTGGGGCAAAAGTAGGACAGGTGCTATTGGCCGCGGCCAAGTCGGTTTTATTTTTTTGAACCTAAGTTTTCCAAAAGCCGATCCCATCAATGGCACATTGGAATTGGTCTATGACACTTCCTAATGGCAAGCAGACAATGTGTTCGTGTGTATGCATGTAGACACCGATATCGTAGGTGTATACATATGCAAGCAAAAAAAATACGTAATTAAAAAAAATAAACAACCTAAATATGTGCAAATAAATGTATAGTGACTAGTATAGTGACTACATGTGTTTTCAGCAAATATATGAATAAATATATATATATGTATATACACACCACACGGGGGTATCCGAAGATTGTTTTTTTCAAAACGGGCCATTCCCATTGCGATCATCGCTGAGGCGCCGCTATCTCCGATTCGTTCATTTGCCCAGCGATGATGTTCAAGGCCGCTTTCTTTAACTTATTTTTCGACCTGGCTTTGGGGGTATGGACATGGGATGTTTCAATGGGGTATCAATATATATATATATATATATATACATATATGTATGTATGTATGTATGTGTATGTATGTATGTATGTATGTATGTGTGTATATGTATGTGTGTATATGTATGTATGTATGTATGTATGTATGTATGTATGTATGTGTGTATATGTATGTATGTATGTATGTATGTGTGTATATGTATGTATGTATGTATGTATGTATATATATATGTATGTATTCATGTATGTATGTATGTATGTATGTATGTGTGTATATGTATGTATGTGTGTATATGTATGTATGTATGTATGCATGCATGCATGCATGCATGCATGTATGTATGTATGTGTCAATGTAATGTAATGTAACGCAAAACAATGCAATGCAATGCAATGTAATTCATGGTATGTATGTATGTATGTATGTATGGTTGTATGTTTGTATGTATGTATGTATGTATGTATGCATATATGTATATGTCAATTATGTGTATATATACTGTATATTGATTAATGGAATATATGATTAACCAAGTTGATATTTGAAGGATGCTTGGATGTCTGAAAATTTAGGCATAACTCCGAATGCTTCAATGGACAAAATTATGATAAACCATTCAACCCGGTGAAAAAAACATCGAGCCCCAGGTCACTTGGGCTGGAAATGTGTATAAATGTCGTGTATAAATATCATTGAATATCCAAACATCATCCAACCTAGAGCCCCATCAGGGATCTAAGTCGTTAACGGTACGACTATAATTCTATATGTATGCAATGCGAGTATTGTTTGTTGATAGCCGCATCATTTACGGCAAAAAATGATAAACCAATAAATAGATTGGTTTGCCGGCGCATCTAAAAATGGTGATGAATCACCATTAAAAAGATTAAGCAAACAAAGAACGGGAATGACGATGAATTACACTGATTTACAGGTGGAATTGGGTACCAAATAGATATAATATACCCTCTCGCAAACATTTACATATATATATATATACAATAAATAAATATAAATAGATAGAGATATATATATATACTTAAAAATATATTATCATATAATTTAATATGTATATATATATATATAATTATACAATATGTTGGGTCAACCGTAGGGGTTTGCCGAAGCAAACAAGTTTCTGAGCTCGTG
>Ga0126342_10014181_pt1 | contig 14087 bp, 9 predicted proteins | sample Cyp1metagenome_FD_92528 | JGI IMG/M metagenome (GOLD analysis project Ga0126342, IMG submission 92528) | Coral microbial communities from Lord Howe Island, Old Settlement Bay, Australia - Cyphastrea 1 metagenome | ecosystem: Host-associated > Invertebrates > Cnidaria > Coral ...
GATGAGGCCAATGGAGCCGATGAGGCCGATGAGGCCAATGGAGCCGATGAGGCTGATGAGGCCAATGGAGCCGATGAGGCCAATGGAGCCGATGAGGCCGATGAGGCCAATGGAGCCGATGAGGCCGATGGAGCCGATGAGGCCGATGAGGCCAATGGAGCCGATGAGGCCAATGGAGCCGATGAGGCCAATGGAGCCGATGAGGCCGATGAGGCCGATGAGGCCAATGGAGCCGATGAGGCCGATGAGGCCAATGGAGCCGATGAGGCTGATGAGGCCGATGAAACCGATAAGGCCGATGGAAACGCTGGAGCCGCTGGAACCGATGAGACTGATGGAGCCGCTGGAGCCGATGGAGTCGATAAGATCCCTCGAGCCGCTGGATCCGATGAGGCCGATAGAGCCGAGGTGATGAGGTCGATGGAGCCGATGGAGCCGATGAGGCCGATCGGTGAACAGGGCGATGATCAGACAGATGGACCAGGCGCGCCATAATGCAAAGCACCCATGCGGTAAAAGTGACACTGCAATATTACCAGTTGTCAAGCAGCGAGCATCATCTCGCCCTTTTGCCTGGGATTAGCCCCCTGAGCCGTCGGGGCTCGTCGTGAAAGAAACCTATTGTCACTGTGAACGACAGGTGAAATGCAAAATGCATGACTGAACCCAATGATCACTTGATTAATAATTCCCAATAATTGTTGTTGGGTTCAGTCACCTTAAGAATACCACTATCCAACAGAGCTAGTAATGGCTGTGCGTTTCCCTGCCTTTTGATAAGACAGTCCACTACCATCTGAGGATATGGTATCCACTTTACTCTGGTGCCAATTTCTGCTAGCGTTTGTCTGATCACCTGTACTTCCAAACCAGTGCGTTTATCGGCAGTGATCCCCGTAGTTTCTTTAGAAAGGTGATCAAACAGCGACTTGGCGTCTACTACGCATATCCCTTGGACTAGTTCCTCATCGCTAGTATCGCTAGCAAAGGCTCTCAGGCGACGATCTTGAAGAGATTTCTCCCACTGCTTGAGATCAAAGCCAAGCGTCGTCAGCTCATTGAAAACGGTCACCGTCCATGACAGCTCTCCCAAACCTCGGCTCAGGCTTTGAGTTTCTGCAGCTAAAGTGGAGTTTGCGACTCTTTGAATCTTTCCTGATTTCCAATAAAGCAACTTGTATCTGCCCTCTCCTTTCTCCAAAACTTCTACATCGTATGCCACTACCGCATACGCTCCTTGAGACTTCCCTTGACTGGCATTGGCAAAACTTGCATCTGTGATGACTCCGCAGCCCAGCCTCTCGGGCCTGATGGGTTGGATTTGAAGGCACAGATCTGACCGGCTCTTCAGCAGGTCGATGGCTTTGTTCAAGTCGCGAATGTCCTGCACAGACAGTCGAGTCAGGTTGGATGCTACCAGGCTTGCGATTGCTGCTGCATCTGGGCGCCCTTCTTTGGCGGCCCATGTTATACTGCCTACTGCTGCTCTTGTTAAATCTCTCTCTTCTGGTGTCGCAATCTCTCCTCAACAAACTTTTGCATATCCACCAAAAATTCTTTCTTTGAGCCTACCCTGATCCTGCGCCCATTGAAGGATGTGCCTTCTGGTGTCTCATCCACAAAAACAAACTTGCCAAACTCAAATCGTGCTCTCAGCTGCTCCATATGCTTGAAAAACGTGCCAGTTCCTAAAATCATCAAATCTTATCAAATTTCAAGAGTAATGCTCTGTGGGGGGGTACGGTCCTCAAAAATGATGGTACGGTAAAGGGTGCGGTACGTTGGGTACGGTGGTACGGTACGGTGGGTACAGTGGGTACGGTACGGTGGGTACGGTGGGTACGGTACGGTGGACCCACCGTACCCACAGTACCCACCGTACCGTACAAACCGTACCCACCGTACCGTACCCACTGTACCCACTGTACCGTACCCACCGTACCCACCGTACCGTACCCACCGTACCGTACCCACTGTACCCACCGTACCGTACCCACTGTACCCACTGTACCGTACCCATAGAAAGTGTCATATGTACCTACCCGTGCTGAATCATCAGAAAACATGCTTTTCATTCCTCTTGAAATTAGATAAATCAAATCACCAACTTCCACCACCAAAATTCCTTCAAGCTGCCCACGGTGAAACCACTTGTACACCGTGGGATCCATGACTGATTGAGTGAGCCCAGGGTCAAAAATTGCCCTCTTTAGTGTCTTTCGCCAATGCGCCGGCGCATCTCCCAATCCGTATGCTCCTGCTAAGATCTCCATTAGTTGTTGGCTGTGCAAGCCGGGCAATCCTCCACTGGGCTGTCTACAGAACAGCCTGCCTGATGGCCTGACCAAACGATCACTTTGCATGAAGGCGTTTTTCAAATCTCCAATGGCTGTTCTCCATCCAAAAGATGCGGCTATTTGGAGGACGATAGAGAGAGTTGCGGTGGTCACTGTTGGTGCATGCCGCGTCAAGTCTAGCAAGTCTGGGTCTCGATCTCCTCTCACACACCATCGAGATTTTCTGCTGGGAGGTTGGCCGGGCTGGTCGGCTGGTTTCCATCTGCGCACCATTCTTGATGGCAGGATGCGAGGCTGCAGTCCCGCTTCATGAAGTTGCCGGGACACCTCCTCCGATTCCTCAACGCTCATAGTGCGCACTGCACCCGTAGCCTCCACCTTGCTCCACTCAGCCCCATCGGCAACTCGCCACTTCTCCCATTCCTCCTCTGACAAAATGTCTTTGTCAAGGACTTCATCTGAGCCCCTCTTTACCATCAGGTTTACTTCTGTGATCACTTTCCGTAGGCTAAATTCTGTGTAGCCCGTCCACCACCTGAGAGCACCCGCCTCCTTCTTGCCAAGACCTGCTCTCCAATCGGAGTTCTCCATCCTCCTGCTTCCATCTCCATACACTTTGTAGGTCTTTCGCTGTGACGTCAACAGCCCTACAGGTATGGGACACCCTCTGCTATGGCTTGGCGTAAACTTGGCCCTTCTGGCGTGCTGGTGCAGCCTGATCACCTTCATTCTTTCCTCATCATAGATCCAGACGTCCTCCTCCATGGCTGCTTGCCCTTCATCATCATGTGCCACCAAGGTGTCTTTTTCTTCTTCTTCCTCAATTGTGACTCCTCCTCGATAGGGAATCCATCGTGCATCCCTTCTGCCCTCCCACACTCTTCTGGTGGGTTCATATAGGCCTCTTTGACCATCTTTTGGTCTTCGAGTGCCGTCCAACTGCTCGTTGGCTTGAACTGATCTTATGGCCTGTGCCAGTTCAGGATCCACAGGGCCTATCGGCATGCCATCACTTCCTTCTCCTTCAGGTTCACTGGTGGAGGACGATGGGGATGATGAGGAGCTAGAGGATGAGTCCTCTGGTACAGCGATGTCTTGGGGTGCTGATGCTGGTGCTGCTTCTGGCTCTGCTGCTTCAATCCTGGGACGCTGCTGCGGTGGTTCCACTGCTGGTGGATCGTCCTCCATGGGTGGTGTTCCCCAGGATGATATGTCTTGGAAGCTTCTCTTACTGCGCCCTCTGCGCAGGTGTTCTTTGAGTTCGATGAACTCCTGTTTGAGCATGTCTGCTGCTCCCTCGCACACTTCCAGAGCTCTCCTCGCATGCTGATCCAAACATTTGCTCCCTCAATCATCAGCACTGTTCCAGGACCGACCCATTGCGGTCGATTGGCTGCTGCTCCATCTCCCCTTCTCCTTAGTGGAACTCGATATACGTACACCACATTTCCAACCTCAAAACTTCTGCTCACTCGAGGCCTTGCTAAAGCTGATCGCTGAACAACTTCTGTGGCTGTTTGCTTCAAAAAGGCTTCCATTGCAGACTGTCTGATCTGTAGAGATCTCCTCATATCTTCGCTGCTGGAATGAACCAGCAGTTGAGGATCACATGGATCATCGGACCCCAGACTGCCGGGAAGTCGGAGATTGCACCCCAGCTGACGTTGTGCTGGGCTGAAGCCACTTCGGTTGTAAAGCCTGTTCTTTGCTGCCTCCACTGCATAGACGCAGGTCTTCCATTCATCCTTGCTGCTTGGAAGAACCTCCTCCATCACCTTCATCAACGTCTCTTTGGCCAAGCCTCCATGACGCTCAGTCCTCCCCTGCTGCCAGGGTGAGCGTGCACCAATCACCTTCACCAAACAGCCACTCTCTGCCAGCTTCTTGGAAAAGGATCCTACAAACTCTCGACCCTGGTCCATCACTGCTAGCTGAGGGATTCCAAAATTGCGTACCCAGCATTGGTGGAATTTCATCCACACATGTTCTGAGGACATGCTGTCCAGTGGCTCCAGGCTTTGATATCCAGTGCCCCAGTCGGTGATGTTAAGCACCAGAACATTCTGATGTGGTTCTAGAGCAGGAAAGAAGACTACGTCCACCCCCACAGTGTGTCCAGCCTCAAAAGTTCTGGGAACGGTGCCTGGTCGAGCAACCTTGGTTTTTGCTGTGAGTCGCAAATTCCACAGCGAAACTCATTCTTGACATACTTCCACACCTCTGGTCTTGCTCTTGCCATCCGCAGGGCCCTGCAGAATTCATACTTTCCTGGATGTCCCAGGTTGTTGTGCAGTTTCTGCACCAGCTTCTTGTCTTCGCAGTTCATTCCGCCTTCAATGACATCTTCTTCTGCTTCTCCTGGCGCGTCTTCCTCTGCTTCTCTTGGAGGGCCAAGACGCACAGCAGGGGCTCCTGCCGCCTCCACTTCTTCATCCAGCGCATCTTCCAGCTCCTTCTCCTCCTCCTCAATTCTCGCCTTCGGTGGCCCACACCTGTCTCCATGCCGCTGAATCCTCCTCAGCTCCTGTGATCATTGCCTTGCAGAGTGCTCTAGGATAATGCTGTGCTTTGAGTGCTAATCCTCCCATCAGCGCCTCATGTACATGCTGTCCTGAGCATCTCTTGCTCAGGTGTTTTGCTAGGCCCTTCCCGTTCACCAGAAAGTGTGTAGGCTTTTTGTTGAAGTCTTTCTTGACTCTCAAGCCGTAGGCGCATTGATCGGCGCGTACGCGCTCTACGCCCCTCATCTGCGCTGACTTCTCCACGCATGGCTCTTTCCATCCCTTGGATGTTGCTGGATGCTCAAAGATTGCCAATCTTCCACGGTTCACCTGCCATTGGAAGAGCTTCATGGCGAACTCCAAGTGGGAAACGCCTTCTGCCAGCATGATAATTGCTCTGCGCTGTCCCATCTTGGAGTAGTTGAGCTCTTGTATGATGGAAAAAGGGCCACATGGAGGTGACACCAGAAGGACGTCTGGGTCCATGCGCACAAGCTCTTCAAAGCAGCATCTTCGGTCTGCTTGGGTGGTGAAGTCAAAACCGTTGTTAATGTCGTATGCTCCTGCAGATTCATGCCCCATCTCCTGAGCCATCTTCGTGACCCTAGGCATTGAGTATGCTTCTGCCACCACCATTTTGCGCATGCTTCTTTCCACTGCCCTTCTGGATGATCTCGATAGGCTGCGAGATGCTTCTTCGTATCCATCATCAGCCAGCCACTCCCCTTCAGTGGCAAAGACTCCAAGTGCCTTATATCCTGGCACATAGTTGGGCAAAATGCCCTCTTGTGAAACCCACTGTCCTCCTCCAGTGGAAAACCAAAATTGTTTTGAAACTCTCCTTTCATATGCATATGCCTCCTCATCCCTGATCTGCATTGATTGCCACATCCTCCACTGCGCCTCATTCTCCACCATGCAGGCCCAGGGGGCTTCCTTATGTGCTTCCACCTCCTCATCGCTCAGCATCGATCCCAGGAACCAACACCGCTCTCCATATCCTGGTCTGGTGCTTCTGCTGCTTGTTGAATGTTCTCCATGTTCCTCCTCAGTGCTTGTGCTTGTTTGTTGACCTCCTCCTGCAATGCCGGATTGCTCATCAGCTCCTGAATCCTCTCCTCTCCTGCTGCGGCTGTCATCCACACCAGGTTGCTGTGCAAGTGTTCCATCTGCAGCCTGCATTCCTCCATCCGCTGAGCATCGGCCTCCCTGTGCAAGCGCTCGTTCTCCAACATGCGCTCCTGGATTTGGTGCTTCATCTCCTGCTTGAGCTGTGCCTCTCGTCGATATGCCTTCTCCATCTCCTCCTGCCTTAGCATCTCCTGTGTTTCCTCGGGATCCCAAAGGAAGAAGTCGCACAGAGACCGGTGACACCGGTAAAAGTGTCGTCCCTGGTTGGGTCCCTCCTTCTTCACCCTCAGCCGATTGGCCTCCACCTCGCACTTGCACTTGATCATCCGGGGTGCTGTGGTGAGTGTGCTCCTGGGGCTGGTGACCCCGAGACTGGATGCCGTACTTGCTGGCATTCGTGGGGGGGTTGCTGCGGGGCTCCTCAGGGTGCTTGCCGTGGGGCTCCTCAGGGTGCTTGCCGTGGGGCTCCTCAGTGCTGTTTTGGGGAGGGGAGCTGTTGCTGCTGTGGACTTGCCAGAGAAGAGAACCTTTCCTCCCACAGTGACCGTGGGATTGCCCTTCATGAGGTCCGTCATGGCATTGGGATCCACCAGCCATCTCATGTGACATTGCTTGCACCACACTTCCCGCTGGCTCTGATTGCCTGACCCCTGCAACATGCTTGCTGGGTGAGGACACATGTCGGGAGTTGCCGCGGGTGCTTCTTTGCTCTTCCTCACGCCCAATGCTTCTCCATGGCGAATCATCTCCTGGAACACCTCCGCCTTGAACTTCTTCTCCTTGGAGACAGGCTCGTGCTGTGATGAGGGGCCCAAGCCTGGCCCCAGTGACGTACATGGCACTGCAGAGCCAAAGAATGACCCACCTTCTTGCCATGACTCGAGCCTTGCTTGAGCTTCGACAAACACCAGCAGATCGTAGATCTTCTGCAGGACAACCCTCCAATTCCTCCATGCTCTTCGAGGATTTCTCTCCAAACCACCACCAGCAGTCGCAGGAGCCTCCTGCTGACTGACACGGCGCATGCCATGGCCCGCACGACAAAGGTGATGTGATTGAGGGGCGCCCTGCACTCCACTGCTGTAGCGCACTTCAGCAATCATGGCTGTTGGATCGCAAAGAAAATCGGCAGTCTTTCGATGTGCACATGCTGAATCATCAGGAAGACCCCAGCCATTTGAATCAAAATTGAGAACATCAACTGCAACATGGCCAGAGCGGAGATGATGAAGTGGCGTTTTGACTCCAAATTTGTTCAAACCAAGTTCTCCATGACACAAATCAACCACTGCATCAATCGCTTTCAAAAACTTGATGGAGAGCAGCAAGGGGACTTCCTCTGCTACTACCGTTGCTTCGATCAAACCATTGATGCCCCCAACCCCAACGGGAATCTCTGCCACCCCGCATGCTTGAGCGCTGCCCCCAATTCCCCTAGCATGAGCAACTTTGTTGGTGTGCAAAACTTTGAGTCCAACTCGGTTGAGTGCAGCTTCAAGTCTTTCAAGTGATGACCTACCAATCAGACCACCTTGTGCTGCTGTGTCCACCACACCATGCTCTGAGCTGGCGGTGATACCATGAAAATTGGCAGCACTACTGTTGGGGGAACGCAAAACTTGTCGATGGAAAAAGTTCCCTAGAGTCAATGGCTGTCTCGAATCAAAACTCTCAAACAAGTGCACTGCTCTACCCTTCTCCTCACTGACACCCATCTCGCAGAAGCCTGTTTTGCCGCTCATGGACTCTTGTCGCTGTCTCGCTCTGGCATCAGGCTCATTGGGGCATTCTTTGGCCCAATGGCCAATGATACCGCACTTCGCACATCTGGTTCTGAGCTTCAGCATGTCTATGTGCACCTTTGCACCATGGCCCTGGCCACCTCCCTTGAACTGGATGCGACCACTGCCCATGGAGAAGCTCAGCTTGCCGCCCTTGCCACTGCCAGATCCTTTTCCACGGCCACCAGAAGATCGGGAATCGTAGTATCCCCTGCTCGTCCTCTGGTCCTTGATGGCCTTCCGCACTCGCTGATAGGAAGCAAGAGCTTCCTGGACTTCTTCTTCATCCAGAATCTCTTCAAGATCCCGCTCACCAACGTAGACATAGTCTTCTGAATCTTCGTCTTGCTCCTCAAACTCTGCATAGCTCTCTTCCTCGGTGACAAAGTTGCGACTGCCACCTTTCTCCTTCTGAACCTTCTCAAGTTTCCTGATCGCCTTGACTATGTCCTCTCTGTCAAACTTTCCCTGAGTCCATGTAGTGACCTGATCTTCCTGCACCTGAGACAAAGCTGCATGCCTGAAGATCACGTAGCCCTTGACCTGATCTTCCAACTTGATGCCCTCCGAGGCCAACTCGCGAAAGCCGGCGTCCATCCTGATGAGGTACTCGCCCAAGCTTTCCTTGGACTTGCGACCTTCAGCATACACGGCTTTCTCTAACGCCCTTGGTATGGCAGTCTCAAGGTGAGGTTGAAAGTAAACTTTCAGGGCTGCCACTATTTTGTCAATCCCTTGTTCACTGGTGATTTCAGCTATGCTCAATTCATCGATCACTGCCTTTGCCGACCCAGTGAGTTGTCTGAGTACTTTGGCTCCCTGTTTGTTTCGAGGGACATCCGTTTCATGTCTCCAAAGTTCTAACTCTCTGAGATACACTTTGAACCCGTCCTCCTTGCCATCAAACGCAGGAGGTGGATCCCGGTCGCGGTATCCCTCATGAGTGCCACCACTGCCCACTGACGTCGTGGCCGCCACGTCTCCACCAGACATGGCGCGGACAAAACCCTAGGCACCTGTGTCGTACAGCTGCCGCTACCACTGTCAAGCAGCGAGCATCATCTCGCCCTTTTGCCTGGGATTAGCCCCCTGAGCCGTCGGGGCTCGTCGTGAAAGAAACCTGTTGCCACTGTGAACGACAGGTGAAGTGCAAAATGCATGACTGAACCCAATGATCACTTGATTGACACCAGTACAAAGAGAGTTGCAGGTTACAGCTACATGTATCGAGATACCTTAACCCATTCCACCCTACCTACATGCACAACAAGTGGTGCTGCAAAATCCAACGCCAACTGTCAATGGCACGGGGGGGTCCCCCCCTTTTACGTAAAAAAATCACATGATGCCCTTGGGGAGCCCCGGAATACTTGCTAAAGCAAGAAGACTCTAGCTAGCTGACGCTAGCTTTCGTAACATAATTCCTGCAGAGACCACGCAACTTCGAGGTCTATTAGGATCACTTCAGTGGCCATCAATGCAGTCCCAACCACATTGCTCTACATTTCTTCTGGCTAGACAACTTTCTGCCGGACTTATGAAGTCCGTACAAGATACCAACCGCCTTTTAAAGTTCGCCAAGCTCAACTCCGATGTTTCTTTGTGCTACGAGCGCCTATATGGCCTTGAAGACCTACGTCTGGTGACTATGGTTGATGCTGCATTTAGCATCAGACGAGATGGCTTATCTCAAGGAGGATACCTCATAATGCTAATTCCCAAAACTACGTTTGATGGAGTTGAAGGACCTTACCATGTGATTGACTGGTGTTCATCCAAACTGCCCAGGGTGGCCAGATCCAATCTTGGAGCAGAAGCCCAATCAGCCAGTCAAGTGTGCGACAACATGGACTTTGTCTGTCGTTACTACCAGCACCTCCTGGAGCCCAACGAGCCATTAGCGAACATCTTGCACAAACCAAGCCCTTTGGAGTCTACGCTCATCACGGATGTCAAGGCGCTGTATGACAGCTATCACCGTGAAAGCCTCAGCAGTGGTCTCACTGACAAAAGGACAGGGCTGGAGATCAAGGTTCTTCGAGAAAGACTTGAAGCACTTGGCGGCAAGCTCAAATGGATTTCGAGCGAACGGCAGTACGCCGACTCCTTCACCAAGGAGGCAACCAGACAGCTCCTTGCTGATCGCTTGAGGTATGGACGCATCAAGCCGTCCTGGGATCCCAACTACATCGCCGCCAAGAAGAAGAAGCTTGCAGACAGAATTGCAATCAGAGATGAGTTTTCCAAACCTCTGGAGACTGTCCCAGAAGAGACCGAGCTCAATGATGCGACTCCCATCGAAACCTATGCTGAACATCATGAACGAATCATCTATGAGGCCATCGACTATGACGAGATCTTGGAAGATCACGACATGGCTGTTACAGCCCCAGCAGAGCTGCGTCGTGACCATGACGTGAACATCAACGACCTTGTGCCGACCATGGACACGCTGGTTGACCTTGTCCCCTACAACCTGGTGCTGCGGTACAACCTCTGGGCGATTTCATCTCAACCGAGACGTGCCCCTACGTAGACGTCATTCCCGAAGAGAAGTCCTACTTCTGGGACTATGTCTGGGACACAGTGGTGATCCTAGCATTGCTGATCTTCGTGGCTGGCACCTACCTCATGGGTTGGATGCATGGATGGTGGATTGGCCACAACCATGTATTGAGATTGAGGCATATCCGAAGTGATCGCCTTGAAGCTCGCCTTGAAGCTCGCCTTGAGGAGAAGACCATCGAAAATCTGGCATTGAAGGACGAAGTGGAGCAGCTTGTGAGGCAAGTTCAACTACCTGGTGGACCAATTGTGGCCGACCGTGAGGTCAAGCGCTTGCAACAGCAGCTTCGATGTTTAGAATACAGCTTCTGGCAGAAAGATCAACAGTGTGCGTACATGCACAGGACCAAGATGGGCTACACACGCCAGATAGGAAGACTCAGTGCACTCTTCCACAAGGCCAAGGAAGTGGTTGGACGTGCACGTGCAGAAGCCCACAACCATGCGCATAATCGATGCACAGTTGGAAGGCCAATATATCATGCTCCACGTGGACGTGTCTGGCACCTGGATGATCAGTGCCAGCAGCTCTACAGGAGCCAAGTGATAGAACTGTATGCGTGTGACAACTGCGCGTCGTTCTACGTGACGCCCTACATCCACGACATCAGCCAAAGAACTTTGGCCCAGGACATGGATGCCTTCATGGGAAATGATATCAGTGATGAAGACCCCGAGGTCTTAGCTGAAGCGTCAGCGATCTTGGATGAGGAGGCACGACTACGTGCAGCTGGTTCCTTGAGCAGCGCTGGCGTGTGACGTCATTTTCCAGTGCCAAAGAAGCACTCTTTTCCCCTGTGTGAAGTTTGCAGCTGCAATCTGTAGACTTGAGACTTTTCATATCCCCCGCTGCTGTTTTACAACTCAACAGTGGTGGGCAGCTAAAGCCAAACACCTGGCAACGCCTTGCGGCAATTCTTGGAAAAGGGCAGCGCTTTAGGCGCATCTTCCGTTGGGTTGGACTTCGTGGGCCACACCCCGAACTTGACCCCGAATTTTTGAGTTATGTGCAGCTTCAAGCTCTGTAATCCCTTCCGAATATTCGTTTTGCGGCTCCTACATGGAAACTAAGCCAATGACATGTTCTTACTCTTTTTCGCGACTTATTTCATTTCTGAAGTTTCGAAGCCTGCCAGCTATCAACTTCTTGTTGAGGCTGAAGGTTGACCCGTCGAGGCTGCATTCTATGCTGCCAAGTTGGCGGCGGGTTGCAAATTCATGCGTTTGGATCAAACATAATTTTTTGCTGCACCAAAAAAAAATCACATGAGTTTTAAGTAGCAAACCTCAGTATACAAGTAATATATTCCATCTTTGGACAATAGATGAAGGCCACCCAATGTGGGTCAAACCGCCATGACAGATGACCAAACACACGAGGTGAAACAAGCAACGACGCCTGGGAACCAGAACGCGGTCAAAAAAATTGTCTTGCAGAAGGTGAATAAAATTTGACCCGATAGGAGCTGATTCATTGATCAGAGCTGGTGTTGACCAAAGCACTGCCACGCTTTCACACATGAATTGCTGACGCAAACATACACACACCACTCCGACATTGTAGGTCTATGTGTGCGTGGAAATGCCGGTGCCCTTCAGAATATCACATCGAAACATACAGCTCGCCCATCTCACCTGTTTCATTTGCTCCCTCTTTTGCATGCGCATTTAGGCCCAAGTGACGACCTCAACGGCATGATCACGACACAAAGTAGGTCATCTATCACAAAGCGCGCGGAAAGTCAGAGGCACACACGTGAGCACCATATACAAGTTTCTATCTATCCATCAAAAAATATACCTAAATATAAATATAAGTAAATGACTATTGTTCGGAACCCCACGAAAACTCATGTGTGGTTGTTTGGGGGTGCGATGTATGCTAACTTTGATTAAAAAATGACAAATGTTGACCGCAAAGCAGAAACTTGCAGTCGACCCTTGATAATTTGACATCACCCCTTGATGCCGTCTGACTCGGGCAAAACCCACAAATCACACACCACACGCACACACACACAGACATTCAACACGCAAAGACTTTGGGGAGTAAATGGCCTCGTTGGACGCAGGCACATTTATAATCCCTACTGCCATTCTCCCACTGTGCAGCCAAGGAAGCCAAGTGATGCATTGCACCGCAAAGATTGAACGCCTACGGCCACGAATAGAAAAAAAATTGGCAGGACACGACCTGCTCAACAACTGATACTCAAACTGGAAGCTTGCCAAGGATGTTCCACTCCTTGATGCAGGCAAAATGTGTTTTTAGATGCAGATCAACGACAGCGAGACATGAATCGATTTACAAGAACACAACGTCAGAGCTTTGTTCTTTTAAACCTGTCTTTATATTTAATACATTTTGACGACAGGGCTCTGACTGTGAATTCACACGTGAATGCGGAATCCTTTGTTGAAACCCTATTTGCCGAGCACCGCTAACATAGAGGCCGGTTTCATAAACTCATGAAAGCAGCAGATGTCCCACTGTATTGATGAGGGGTTTTGGAACGCACTTTGGTTGCAAACTGGTCAAAAACTGACTGCCTCCGAATGTAATTTCTGCCCTGCGCTTGGACTCCCAAGTTTGGAAAATATAGTTGGCCACCCGCCTGATTCGAGCGAAACCTCTCCGTGTGTTTTATCCCTGCATCCCTGCCCAGCCTTTTTCAAGCCTGTCCATCTTATGTTTGATGCTGTTTTGCTCTTTGATGACTTTCCTTGGTGCACATGACGAAGAAAGGCACCAAATCAATTTGTTACGGTCGAAGGCCATGCAGTCCACGTCGCGGGGACAATGATGTAAGGAAAAAGATAAAACACGTTAAAACACCCTTCCACACGCTCCTTGCACAGCCAAGACGCATAAGGTCCAAACTTTTTGCCGTACCTGTTGCAGCTGGAATGCAGGACGCCAATTTAATATACGTAAAACGGAAGCAACAAACATAGCCCCACAAGGCAAAACTCCGAGCTAACAATACATCCTTGGGTGGCCGATGTTCCAGCTTTCCAAGTTTTTGCAGTCATCGCAGTAATACTCTGTAGAACTCTGTAGAACTCTGTTGACTTTTCGGCGCTGAACGTTTTTCTGTGATAGGCTGTTGAAGATGGTGCGCATCGATACACCTGTCAGCCATTGTAAGGCTGGTGGTTTGTTTTTTTGGCTAAGTGTGAGGTATAACATTGGTGTGCAAGAAAATGCAGAATTGGAGATGCAGGGGTGGCAGTGAGAACTTGCGCGGCATTTTTTGAAATCGCAGCTCCCCCACACCTTGGCACGATACTGTCACAATCACATCAAATGACCAACAACGACCATCACATCATACTGGTCATTGATTGGACTGGCAAGATTTGCATTGGTTGAACTGGTTGGATTGCCTGGTTCTTTTCGGTGATGAGATCTGATGAGTAATGCCGGCAACTGACGAATAACACAACCTCAACATAGACGTCATCCAAAAAAGTTTCCTCTTGAGAACCTAACATGTAGCCAGTTAAGGCTGTCTAAGATATTGAAATGTATAGATGGGTGTGGCTATGTGGGGATGGCGATGGATTTCGTTTTTCAGTTTGAACTGATTTTGTATGATTTGACTTTCCTTGGCTTTATTTGATTGAAGCTGAACCGGCTTGCTTCAGTTGGAATTCAACTGAAATCCAACTCGCCTCTAAATTGGCGTCGGCACCCGCATCACTTAGGGCAACACCAAACGCATCACTTCAGGCAACATCCAGAAATCACACACTCCTCACACTTTGGACGCTCACTTTGGGCAACACGGATTTCATCACTTTGGGCAACA
>Ga0126342_10014182_pt1 | contig 14087 bp, 16 predicted proteins | sample Cyp1metagenome_FD_92528 | JGI IMG/M metagenome (GOLD analysis project Ga0126342, IMG submission 92528) | Coral microbial communities from Lord Howe Island, Old Settlement Bay, Australia - Cyphastrea 1 metagenome | ecosystem: Host-associated > Invertebrates > Cnidaria > Coral ...
AAGAGAAATAGAAAAGAAGGAGAGGGCAAGAGGGCAAGAGGACAAGAGGAGAAGATGTGAAGATGTGAGGGCAAGAAGGAAAGAGGGCAAGAAGGCAAGAGGAGAAGATGTGAAGATGTGAGGATGTGAAGATGTGAAGATGTGAGGATGAGAAGATGTGAAGATGAGCAGATGTGACGATGTGAAGATGTGAAGATGAGCAGATGTGAAGATGAGAGGATGTGAAGATGTGAAGATGTGAAGATGAGAAGGTGTGAGGATGAGAAGATGTGAAGATGTGAAGATGTGAGGATGTGAATATGTGAAGATGATGAGAAAATGTGAAAGTGAGAAGATGTGAAGATGAGAAGATGTGAAGATGAGAAGATGTGAGGATGAGAAGATGTGAAGGTGAGAAGATGAGATGAAGATGTGAAGATGAGATGAAGATGTGAAGATGAGAAGATGTGAAGATGAGAAGATGTGAAGATGAGATGAAGATGTGAAGATGAGAAGATGAGATACAGACCCCCGCTATTGGAAGAACCCTGCGCTCAAACGCCCTCGGGAAAAATATTGTTTTAAGTTATATGATAATTATATTTCAACTTCACGCCCATATTTGGCAGGGTTCTGGGGGGCGCTTCGACAAGGACGCTTTTCTGCGCTTCTAGCGTAGGATTCTACGAACCATTCTTCTCCAACAATGCAGCCACTTCCAAGCTAAGACACTAGCGAAGTCAGCGTAGGCGAAAGCCATTTAATTTTAACGCAAGCATCACTCAATCAAAATGAACTCATGTAATGGCGGCACAAAATTAAGCGGATTATTTTTTGCAGCAAAATTTGGAGGCACACCCCATCAAGAAAGCGAAGATATAAACCGGAAATTGGAATGAACGAGAAATGTGCACGGATGCTACATGGCAAAATCCAAAACTCAGCAAATGTGTAGACCCCAGGGCATTGATGGACAGCTGGTGGGATTGAAACAACCTTTCTACGAACTTTTCGGACAGCAACAGCCCCCCGAAGCCTTGAAAACCACAAGGGATCAAAAAAAAAAAGCAAACCCGTATGCCCCAAAAAAACGGGCTTGTGGATCATATGATATACCTGGAAAGCCAAAAACGCAAAATTGTCTGGTCATTAAGGGAAAAAGCCGTAATGATCAGTTTTTTTGGTAAAATATTGTTTCCACCCGCAATTACCCAAAAAAATTGTCAAATCAAAAGAACATTGCAGTCCTACAGTGCCCGTAGCAAAACATAGCAAAACCGTACTTTTTCAACATTTTGTTGAAAGAAAAACGTAAAAACCGTAGAGCAGCTCTCACACAAGCCTACTACCCGTAAAAACCTTTTTTTTCGACATTTTGTTGAAAAAAGACCATAAAAAGCCGTAGCGACTCTCACACAAGTGGCTCCACAAAGCCCGTAATGACCAAAAAAACGGTCAAGGCCGTTTGAACAAACAATGGGATTATGGCTTTCCAGGCAGGTATATATATATATGTTATATATAATTATATTCAAACAAATCTAAATCTAAGATATATTGGTTCAAAATGATTAAAATGGATATAAATAATCCTTTCCTCCTAATACGACCCCACCAAATAATAAACACCTCAAATTTTATTATTAGGTGGTGGTAATTATTATTAGGGAACCTTATTAATAAGTTTAAAACATTAATAATAAAAACTATATGTTTTTCGATTTCAAAATCAATTAAATTATCTTTCAAAACGCAAGTAAACTGTTGCCAAAAATCAGATTTCGAAGCGGACCCGACCCTATTAATAAATTTCAGACCTTAATAATAAAAACTTGTTTTTCCGATTTCAAAAGCAATTATATAAATATCCTTAAGTAACGCAATTAAAATATTGCCAAAAATTAAATTTCGAAGCGGACCCTACTAATAAATTTCAAACCTAAATAAAATAAAAACTATTTTTTTCGATTTCAAAATCAATAAAATATCCTTAAATAACGCAATTAAAATATTGCCAAAAATTGGATTTCGAAGCGGACCCTATTGATAAATTTCAGAATTAATAATAAAAACATATAAAAACTATTTTTTCCGACTTCAAAATCAATTAAATTTCCTTATATAATGCAATTAAAATATTGCCAAAAATTGGATTTCGAAGCGGACCCTAATAATAAACACACCAGGGCTAACTAGTTTTTAGTATTAGGGGGGCAAAACCCACATATGGTAGCTTTATTTTTAAATTGTTTTCTAAAGGGGATCAATTAAAAGTCAAATTGGCCAATCTGAAATTTTCAGAAATTGGAGATGGACCATGATGGACCCCTGTTTTTAGTATTTCGGGGACGTTTAGGAATAGGAGGAAGGGTTTGGACAAATGGACAAACATGTGTTTGTGATTGATATCAGAAGGCATTGCAGGTGCGCGACACCAACAGGTTGCCAATTTTATGATCCCTTTGTATGATTTTTTATGACCGGATGGAGAGCAATTTTGTGTATAATTTGGTCTTCTTGGGCCTGAGACAGGCTGCCGGTTCCGTCGATATCCAAATACTCGAAAAGTTCCTCCCAGTTGTCCACGCAAACAGCAGCCAAGACCTTTGGGGGCAAAATGTCCATCGGAACATTCTGCAGCTCATCCCTGGTAATCATGCCGCTGTTATCTTTATCAATCGTGTGGAAGATCTTGAGGAGGGAAGGCATTGCACCCCTGACTTTCTTTTTGAGAACAACTTTCTCATCCTCTGCTTGTTGAGCAGCGTGTTCCATTGCATTTTCGACCAAAGCCTTAGTCATGTTTCGGGCATCACAGTACTTGTGTGCATGTGTATGCACCATTGTGAAGACACACAAACACGCACACACACACGTGTGATCAAGTGTGTATGTACGTGCGCGCGCACATTCATACTACAGTGCATGTGATTTTACATTACATCACGTTGACATCACATGTTGGCGCCACATACAAATGACATCCAGTAACTAGCGTCGCAAACACGCATATACTCAGCAAATTTGTTAGACTTAGCTGTCTGTTGCGTCCACAACAGCATAATTGCAGCATGTGACTTGATATTACTGTACTTTTTTCCAGAAGCAAATAAAGAATCACGACCAGAAGGTATGCACAAAATCACCGCTACCCGCTAATGATGTTGCATGCATACACAGGACAAATGCATGTCTGGAAGACAAACATTAAGCCACAGTAAATCACTTTGTGGACTGACACCAACTACCAACTGCCTCGCGTTCCTTTGTGTGGATGACCGTGGTTATCTAAAGGAACATTTGCACGCACACACCCATTCTGGCAAGCACCTTAGTCAGCCTTCTCACAACCTTGCCTGTCTATCACCGCTGCAAAGGCCAACATGGTTCCCCGCGTCCTGCACAACAGCTGCTTCTTTTCAAAGCCGCTGCTGTCAACCGAAAACTTATACATGTTCAGAGCCCTCCGCCCTCTACAAGAAATTGAGGGACCACGAGGGATCCCTATGCGCTGGCAAAGTCTGACAGGTCCTACATTGGTCCTACAGTACTACATGACATGTATGTTAGCACAGCTTCACTGACTTTGGGCATCTGTTCAAAGCTGAGAAGCAGCAGTGACCAAATTCATCAACCCAATTGATACGAAAATCAGGATAGGCAGGAAGAAGCACAAGAGCAAAGGTTCTTCCACAATCAATGGAAAGTAAATCGTTGCCAAAGAATCCATCGTGACAAACTGCATCAGCGTCATCACTGTCTTGCCCAGGTTGCCAAAATATTCACTGATGATGAATCCAGTGTCTTCAAGCCCTGCAAGGCGTTGATCCTTGCTGATTACTTCTACAGCAACGCAGGAAAACACAAACATAAACACCAGGATCAATGCGCTCGTTGCCAGGATGGTCTCTGCAGCAGTGAGGAGACCATAGACCAACCGCCACATGATCTTGAAGTGATTCACCATCCTCGGGACTATCCGCAATTATGGGCCACTGTGGGACTGCTGATCTTTGGGTCGGAGCTGTGGGAAGCTTGTTTTGATATTGTTTGGCCCAAGCTGCTCTTTGTCATTCTAGATATTCTAGGACCGAGGAGTTGAACGGATTTGGGGCCAAACTTTTTGGAACTGAAGCCATTCAACCAATACTTAGAGACCTGAGTTTGTATGACAAAAGGATGCAGCAGGTCCTCAATGCTCTCACCAAGCGCAGCAACCGAAGGCCTCGTACTATGAGAAGTTTTTCAACCCCTTCCATAGATGCTGCTCCAATGTTGGGTGCGACCAGCAGGGCCAGCAAACCGATGGTCACCAAGGCCACCTGCTACACGCAAAGATTGTGGGAGAATTGAGAAAACCAAATATCTCAGAGTGTTTGAGCGTTTCAGATGTTTCATGAAAGCGCAGCTTTGACGGCCCATAGCTTAGCGCTTGGGTGTTGGAGTCGCACAATTTTGATCCCGACACGATTGTGGGTTATGAATGCGAAATAGAATGGGTCACTTCTTCAAGAACTATGGAAGTTGGAAACGCTTGACAAACCGGTGAACAAATTGCAAGACCATCCGGCATTTCCAATGCCAAGCGGCATCCATCAAAAACCAACCATCCCGAAAAGCTGCACGGCCATGTGCCACCAATCGCAATGCTGCCTCTTAGTCTAAGGTGTCAACAACATATAACAGGTCATCATTGAAGACACACAAAAGAACTGACAGAAACTTACAGAACGACATAAAGCAACACAGTGCATTGCCTATTCAAGTAATATCAAGTAATTATGCAATCCTATTCATGCCTATGAAAACCATAGTGATATTGAGCAAATAAGAGCCGGCAAGAAAGGTCCATAAGTTAGTCCATAAAGTCCAAATTGGTAGTGAAATTGGAGATGAGGGTCTGGACGTACTGCAAATTCCGCTTTCTAGTTTTGTATCTTAACATAGCCAAACAATGTCAAAGTGCTAGATCACCCATGCATCCCATGCACAGAAACATGTTTGGTGCTCGATCCTGCAAAAGCGCCGCAACTTCAATGATGCTGATGCTGCATTTTAATTACATAATTTCTTTGTGACTATCCCCCTTCTGATTATGATCGAGTATGCACGTGTGCTGGAAACGGCAGCAATGAACAAAACACCTGCTCCAACCCGCGAACCCGAACACACATCACGTAACCCCTTTCGAAACAAGTGATCACAACAGCAGCATTGTGAATTCTTCCCGTTCCCAGACTGTCGCGTGTGGAGTGGTGTGGAGTGTAGCATGTGGAGTGTAGCATGTGGAGTGTGGAGTGTGGAATGTGGAATGTAGAGTGTGGAGTGTAGTGTGTGGAGTGTAGAGTGTAGAGTGTGGACATGTGTGTGGAGTCGAGTCTAATTAGTGTAGAGGGTAGTGTGCGTAGTGTGGCGTGTAGAGTGTAGAGTGCAAAATGCGCACTGTGGAGTGTAGAGTGTGGAGTGTAAAGCGTAGAGTGTAGAGTGCAGAGTGTGGAGTGTGGGGTGTAGAGGGCACGAAGACAGACACTTTCACGGTGTACCGCGCCTGCCACGACAATCCGCGACAATCCACGACATCTGCACTGCGTAACCACTTCACGCAACACTGCCACTGCAATTGGCGATACTTTCGACACCTTTCGACCCTTCATCAAACACGCCAGAATGCCACAATGTGCCACGCCTGCCACACAAAACGTGTCACACGCCTTTTCGAAACTTCAACAATGACACCTTCTGCAGCAATTGCCAACGGTCCGGCCATATATGGCCTTGACTATCTTGACTGTGAACGATGATGGTTGCGGACGGTTGCGGACGGTTGCACATGGTTGTGGACAGTTGCGGGCGGCAAAGCTACTCGAGCGAACACACCTCGACCCCCAACCCCCCAAAGTTGAACAAACTTAAACAAACAAGAACCCTTCGCTATGCATTCGAAACCCAAAGGTATCAGCGGCATCAACCAATATCAAAAAAAACAACAGTAAACCGTAAACCTATATATATATATATATTTATTTACCTATATACAACTGAACCGGCTCACAAATGTTCACATTGTTAGAGACCACGGTCCTCAACGCAATAAATCATCAAGAAAATGCGCTCGATGGCATAAGCCCAGGAATCGCGACCAAGTTCCTGTCCTCAGGTGGGCTGATTGGTTCTTGGTTGACACGCCCTGCTATGCCCTGCTTGCAGGCTGGAACTCCCTTTGACAGCTTTGAAACCCCAGTCCTCTTTGAAGAGATTCTTCTGCTTCTATGCCGATTGTGATCAAATTGACCAAGATGATGAAACCCGAAGCATACCTGAGAGGTAAGAAGGGTCATTCTATCCGCCGGGAAAGTATTCCAAGGACAGCACATGACAGCACAAATTTCCGCTATGCAAACGCAACCATGCAAACACAAACACACACACACAAACACACACTGTTGATAGAGTAAATAAACTACCCTAGTCTATAAATTGAATCTCTGCTATGCTGGCATCGTCTTTGCCTCGATGTTTCCTAAGAAGTCATCTTGATGATCACGAGTTGTCACATGCACTTGCAGACACCTATAAACTTGCAACAGCCTGATTGCAACAGCTTGAAATTTCACATTCATTTGCAGGTACACGGTTAGACGCCTCCAACCGCTTCCCATGAAATCAGTGGCTTCGTTGGCCAGTGTGGTGATGTCATGCGCTGGCCCCCTGCTTGTTGATGACAGAATTTCGACCAGTTTTAATTTCTCTTACCCGCATGACTCCTCGCGGGGTTCACACACACAAATGCCCCGCAGGGCAGGCAAAATACCTTTTTATCACCTCACCTGACGTCGACTGGCTTTCTATATCATTGGGTTCTCTACATGGGTTGAAAGTTCAGCTCTACAACGCTAGATCCACGTGACGAACATCTCGACTAAAGGCCCGAACCGACTCATATGATCGATCGGTGTCAATAACTAGTGTCCTTGGGTCTCCGGTGCTACGTTCTGGCGTCATAGGGCTCCCGGCTGATCCAACGTTCTGCCAAAGGACCCAAAAAATAAGAAACTAGTCTTGTGCAAATTGTGCAAACTGATCCGGACCCTGATGTCATAGGGGTCCTGGCTGATCCAACGTTCTGCCGATCTTCTGATACACGAGAGGAAATGCGTTTATTTGATCTGGTTGGTCCCGTTACCCAACATGTCAAACGGTGGCTCAATTCTCTAGCGAAAACATCTTGACAAAACAGATGTATAAAAGACATTAAAAGACAAGGTTGATTTATTTGAGCGCTGATGAAAATGAAACAAAACTAATCCGTGGTCACCATATTATTTGCAAAGACAAAGAAAACGACAGTCTGTAACATGACGTGTTATATTGTACGATGTTAAATTGAGTGTGTGTCATCATGTGAAGTCATGTCATGCATACATCCGGAAGACATCCGGTAAGAAAGTGATTTACTTAGAGTGACTCTCTGTTTTCACACGGCATCACGACATGGCATGTACTGAAAGATCTCTGAAAGCATCTCTGTGTGATGAAAGAGTCGAGCCACTATTCTGGGGACAGGGGACACCCCACCACTACAAAATGACGATTGGACAGGATTGGGTTTCATCTTTGTTTTTACATGTCAATCATGCAACCGCTACAAAAAGAATATGTCTGTCCAGTGGGTGGTCTGTTGGCTTTCTGTGGTTGGCGTGCAATTTTTCATCTCTCATCTGCCCAAATGGCTCCGCACCCGCCGCTTCAAAAAACGCAGTGTTTCGCAACTTTTCTACCTTTTCGCCCATCTGCATCTTCTTTCTTCTGACTCTTTCTCTTCTCTGATCTTCCTTCTTCTTCTCTTCTCTTCTCTTCTCTGACTCTTCCCACCTCTGCTTTTCCATCTGTCCATATTGTCGGAAGTTTGACTTCTAAACTTCCTTCGATAATATATCTCTCTCTATCAACAAAATCAAAGCAAGAAAATTTATATACATCTCTACAAATGTTACACAATGTTACACACGCGCACGCACTGGCACACACACACAAGCACACAAGCACACACACACACCCCAAAAAAAACAACGCGCGCGTCAGCACGTGCACCAGCTGCACAAATGAAGGCTTTGATGAAACATATCATATATATATGGAAAAGTCGCAAGTTCTGCCCCAATGAGTGGCCTTTATGGTCATTGCATGGGGTTGAATCGGCCGGAGTTGGGAACTTCATGGGACTTCCACCCCGTAGATACCAGTACTGTTCTTCAAAGTGGGGACCATGAACTTGTCCCATGGATCCTGTGGAAGTCTGTCACCTTCATTATCACAGAATCTCCACAATGACAAGCTGCTCAAACCACCCAGATTCAACGGCATTCTTGGTCATGAGGCGACATCTTTCCGTCATTGTTGCAGGTCCTGAAGATTCCGACACGATCATCTCTTCTTCCACCAGCTTCTTCAGTCCAACTGGTTGGTTGCCAGATTCAACTACGGTCTTTCGGGTACGAAAGAGCTCTTCCAAAGTGCCAGCTCGCCTTGTAAAATGTATGCTGGATTTCGGCTGTGCCGCCTCACCATGCTCACCATGCTCACCAAATTCAGCACGCGCAGTTGACTCTGACTGCTCTGGCACTTGTGCATCGGATTCCGATTCCTTTGGGAGGTGACTCATCGGCGCCTCAGCTACGAAATTTGCGTCTGAATTTACCGACTCCAAATCTGCAAACAACAGGTCTCCAGCACAATCGCCGCCAGCACGCTGCACGGGTTCTGCAGTTTGAGAGTTTGCATACTTTGAATTGATGCCTTGGCGAATTTCTGACAACAATGCCTCTACTGATTTCTGCCACTCCTGGTGCTGAGCTTTAAGTAGCTCTAGGCTCTGTGAAGATGTTTCCTGCTGCTTCTGGATAGCGGTCAAATGTTGCAACATTTGCAAATTTGACTGTGTTGCCGGCATGGCTTCCAAAGGCTGAACAGGTCGATTCAAGCCCTCTACGTCTGGAATTTTACGTAAGTCTTGCCAAGAGAAAAGCATCACCTCCAACGCCTTTGACGATGCATCCTAATCCTGCAATGCAATGACCCAACCTTTTGATTCTGCTACCAGAAAGCTAAGGGTCTAAGCAAGTATCAATATAAGCAAGTCTATCATGGAACAATATGGAACATATGTTCAGCAGCTTGACTGTTCTGTCAATCATTGGCTTGACACCCTAAGAGTGGAACAAATGTTGACGTCGCATTGAACAGTCATGTACTGTCACCAGCCGAAACACAGAGAACACTGAACATACTGAACATGGATGAACATGGATGAACATGGTTGCCGCTCAAACTGTCCATGCATGCACATGCTATCACCTTCACAAGGCATGTCACAATTTGATACAGAGGGCAAACATGGGCAAACATTCACACACACACATGTCCTGCTGCAATAAATATAGTGTTGAGCGAGACGATCCAAGCAAACCATGAAGGCATCTAAAATCACGAAGAAAAGAGCTTCCTGCACAGCTACACAATATCAGCAATGCTGTGCAATGCTTCTGTTCAATCCTGGTGTTTCTGCTCTATCCGATATCCATCTCTAGGCGCAGGTCTATCCGGTCTTTCCTTCTTTCTCCGTATCCTCCCGATCTCTGTCGCAAAGATTTGCCGGTGTTCATTTTCTTAGAGTCCCCAATGGCAAGGTGGCTTTTTCAAGAGGGAGTCACTGGGAACAGCACTATGCGCCTCACACCAGAAACAACAAAAACAAAACATAAACAACATCAAGCAACAAACAAGCTCCAGGCATCTCCAGGCATCCTGGGAAGAGATGTCATCGGAGCAGTAGATCACGACACCTGACAATGCAGCAATTTTCAGGTAGGTTCAGGAGCAAACGCCCTCAGCAGGGCCCAGAGCTCCCCATCTGCCTAGCAAAATAATTGCCAAAGAGATGATGGCGTCTTTTGTGATGGGGACATATGGGGACGCCAAAGATCAAGCGCTCCGCTCCAAGCAAAATCAGGGGGCTTGCGTTTCTAATAACTGTCAATGTTGAAAGTGTTGTATACATCCTTGGGTGATTCCAGCAACTGATGAAATTTCGCAATGACCTGTGACACATGTCGGGACACGTTCCTCCTTGTACAAGCATGGTGCTTGCCAGAAAATGCCAGAAAGCATTCAATATCATTCAATAAATGAGAATCAAACAGTCAGCACAAGGCTTTCTTCGAAACCAGCACTGTCGTTTCCCCATGACTACATTGCTACACGTTCTTCATGGAATTTCTTTTAATATGCTGCGAATTGCGGCGATGAGCAGTGGAATCAGTGGAACCTAAAATCAACATATAAATCAACTACAATCATAATCAACTTGAGGAACCCAAGTTCTGCCAATATCTGCCCAGAGATGAGCCTGCATGCCCGTCCACAAATTCAAGCCAGATAGAACAGCAATAGGAATCCAGCGAACCACTTCAAAGAAACTGCCACGAATTAAATTGGCCCTGACGAGATGCAAAACCTGTCCAAGCGAAGTGGTCAAGCTTGTTGATCAACATGTCCAATCTAATTCAAATAAGTTCTGTATAGTTTTGTATGGTATGGTTGCATACCTGGAGTTTATTTCGTAAACACATCAATTGTTTTGGCATGCAACCGACCGGAACCCATTACAACATGCATGAGACAAAATGATAAGATATATGTACAAACTGAACTGGTGATGACAGCAACAGGAGCGGCATCGATTGGGGCGCGCTGTGTGGATACTGATTCTTTATCCACTCATCCCATCTCATTCCAATTTGGAATCACACTCGTCACTCATCTTGCTTATTCTTGCTTTTGAATGAATTCAACAAGGCGCAGGAATTGCTGTGCTCTGTTTTATAATTCTCCGGTCGGCGGTGCAAGAAACTCTTCTCCAATGCTTTTCAAACGCAAATTCACATGTTGCCAATCAATGTCAATCAAGAATGAGCTGCGACATCATTGCTAAAAGACGGTTGCATTGAACTTTGCCGAGCAGCACTAGCCACAGCAATGGTGGTGCATTGCTGCATCGCCAAGAGAATTGTTCCGACCCGTGTCCACGTGGCTGCCTTCTGGCAAGCTAACTGCAAACTTTCAGTGCAACCACTCATAACATCTCATAACCAGTTCTTCGATCTTCTCACCAAATTCTTCCTGGCGCCTGTGCCCACGATCAATTGGTATCAAAAGACGTCGTACCGAGAGCTCATGGGACTGATCTACAAAGGAGCCCGGAGCGCTGCAAATCGCCGTCAAAAACAGATCTGAAATCCGCGAGGCCCAGCGGCCCAGCCTAACATTTGTTCGGTGGTGCTCTGGTTTGACAACCCTGACCGAGGTCCGTGTTGGCGACAACCATGCCAACACTGCAGATCCTTAACTATACCAGAAGGGGGGTCACGTACTGCCAGAGGAGCATCACAAACGCAAAACATCAGAGAGCGCGTGCGGTCTGGTTAACATGAGTTGACAGGCATTGACAGGCTGTCACTCTCACAACTGAATGCTGTGCAATGCTGTGCATTTTTAAACATATTCGGTAAAGTATATATCAATAAACACAATAGATCACAATAATCCTCATACACAAGTGAAGACTTTGTAGGCATTCCTCAACTGAATGCCAATGCTGTGTAGTCTGGTTTTGTGTAAGTTCTTCATGGTTTTCTCTTGTATTTGCACAGGAATGGTACTTGCCTCTCATCCGAAGTTGATGTCTTGAATCTCAGATCCTATTTCTCTCCAAGACTCATGTACAGGGCAGTCGCTCTGATTGCAGGATCATCAGCAGATGAGGGCAAAGAGAATCCGCCCAATGATGGCATGGCAATCAAACAAATCTCCAGTTGCCCAGCGTTGTTGCATCACTAACGGCGTTATCGAGAGATCTTGAGAATCTAGTGCTCGCGTGCATCTGGTATTTCATTATAGCCTCCTTTCTACTTCTATATCACTGCAGGAAGATGCGAAATGTGTAATCACAGTGCTGCATAATTGTGGCAGCAAGATGCAGCAAGGATAAGTGCCCTCAGCTGTTGCCAAAGCTATTTCTTTCATGTTTCCAGATGAGTTTCATGAGACATTCTGACATTCAAACCCAAAGGCCGCACATGGATCAACCACATGTTACCAAGCCTCTGCTGAGGGGCCAACTTGGCTCCAACGGAATGGCGGCTTTCATTGACTTTTACATACTTTTGCTGTTCTTTGTGCTTTAATGACCTTTACTGCACATTCACACCATCTTGTACCGAATCGCGCCCAGTCTGTTCATGGCAACAGAATAGCAACTGATGCTGCGCTGTGCTGTCGTCCTGCACAGGTGCATGTACCGGCAGTGGGGCAGGTCCCAAGGGCGCCGGTGCCAATGGTGCAGCGGGTGGAGCTGCAGGAAAGGGTGGTGCAGGTACTTGTGCAGCCAACATTGGACCTATGATTCACGCACATGAAGGCTGTCTGAATACTCAAGATATATCACGGCCTGCAAACTCATATGTAAAGAGTCTTTACTGAAGACATAGCATCAGAAAACAAACACACCTTCAACAAATAGTCCGCTGTGGTCCAAATCTGTCCAGTATGTGCAGAAGGCCTAGTAGGCAAATCAAACATTAAATTATTATATATTGTCATTGTCAAAGCTAACACAATTCAGTATAATTGCTCCGTCCATTTGTCCAAATTTCTGCGCTGACATGCACCAACAGATTCACAAAGTCTGTGCTCAGGAATGCTTCTCACAGTTACTGGGAGCTCAGCGCACGGTCTTCGTGCACGCGCTGGCACAGAATGATGTGCGATCGACAGGACAAAATATTGGGGTGGGTACATTGGGAATATGCTTTGTGAAACAAACACATCGGAATAAGTAACCGAATTCTGTATACATGAAGTGTGAAACATGTGACCGTGGGGGATGTTGCTGTCTTACCTTCAAACACGGAAGCATCTGATAAGTCACAACTTCGCACTGAAAAATCTACTCGAAGAGCCGGTGAGGTGGTCAGCAAACATCTGCAAACAATACTTGGGGCAACACACACACACACATCTGGCAGTGTTTAGTGATCTTTCTTGGGTATATACAATAATTTGACAGGCTGAACAGAAGACTTCCTAGGACAGTGGATCATGCTCATAAACGTCCAACAGCACTTCATGTAATCATAAAAATTTTGAAGCGCTTTAATATTTTAACCCTATTGATATTAACCCAACGTCACTAAAAAAATACTACGTATGCTCGACCAAGGCCAAAATCAACCAATCAAGGAGCACCAGGGGCCTGTGATTCAGCTGCGAAGTCCATAAGTTGGCAAAGCTGAGTCTGCAAAGATGACTGTCAACTCTTGCATACTCTTGCCATCCAAATAGCGATATAGTATCATGTAGTAATATGTAGTGATCCTACCTTATCGAATCTCTCCTTTAAAATGTCAGAAAAATGATATTGGCACATAATGGCACATACCTGTTTGGACACTGTAATTAAAAACATGTAATTAAGCAAGTTTCACAACGATGACGATCTGGAGCCAAATACAAAGCAACATCCAACTCAAAGTGGCCGGTGCCCAGGCATTGGGTATAGTATGGTATAGTGACATTCTGAGGTGACCTGGTCATCTTGAGGGGTCAAAACTGAACTTAGAAGACTGAAAAAAAAACAAAATAATATATATATGGGTATGTCTCAAAATGAGGAGTGCGGCCCGGGAAGTTTGACTAGGGGGTATGATTCGTGGGTATGATTCGGGGTATGATTCGTGGGTATGATTCGTGGGTATGACTCGCGGACCTTGATTTAGTGTTTCCCTGCATCCTCCGCGTATAATTATTTACCCACACTTACCCCGAAAATGTTTCAACTGTTGGTAATTATACCATACGTGGAGCGCTCTGGAGCTGGCATGCTGGTGACGCTGTGCGTGCTGCTGTCAGAGTGGTGTGCGCGCTTTGGGGCGGGCATCGTGGTGCCGTTGGAGTGCCGCTGCAAGGTGCTGGTGCAGGGTGTTGCTTGCTGTCAGAGTGGTGTGTACAGTTTGGAGCGATGCTGGTGGCGCTCAGGGTGCTGCTGCAGGTGC